>JAEEGL010588811.1_pt1 | contig 25969 bp, 19 predicted proteins | sample 9134231 | NCBI WGS metagenome assembly JAEEGL01 (sample SAMN16246548, study PRJNA631951) | gut metagenome | biome: gut microbiome; feature: rumen; material: fiber-attached | host: Bos | place: Iran: Karaj | collected 2018-10 | reverse complement strand
ATAGATTTGTGTTGTGAAAAGTTCTCCACGCGCTCCCATAAAAAAACTCCTTATAGCAAGGGAAAGCCCAAAAATAAACGCAAAGAACCTTCCCTAAAAATTTTAAAATAAGCCGCTTTTATTTTGCGGTTCTAGTAATTTATCACAAAGTTAAATAAAATGCAAATAGATTACTGGAATTGCGCAAATTAAATTTTAAAAATCTTAAAAGATATTATCACCGGCTCCGCGCCCTGCAGTAACTTTTAATGAAGAAGGAAGCTTTAATGTTCCGTGTTTTTCATCAACTTCAAATGATTTTATATCTTTATCGTTTACAATAAATTCATCATTATCTATAACCTGATTTAAAGTTTGATTATCATAATCATCTAAATCTTCGCTGGCATATTCAATAGGCTCGTAATTCTTTGTTGTAATAAAGATGTTGTTTTTTATAATATTGTCAGCATCATTTGCTTTTTGAATCACAAATGCAGAACCACTTTCGCCATTTCCTTTACAGAAAACTGTGTTGTTAATGATTTTGCAGGCTGTTGCTTCGCCGTTTTCTATACCAGCTCCGCCCATACTGATTCCAGCCCAGCTGTTAGTATTAGAGTTGTAAATAATATTATTATGAACTCTTATGTCGTTTGTTGCATAACCTTCGTGTTCACTTGCAACTTCAATACCAATGTCGCAATCAATAATCAAGTTATTTTGAATTTCAACATCAGTTCCGCCGTCAACATAAATACCGCCGGCACAACAATCTTTATATGTATAATTATTCTTTGAAGAAATGTTTTTAACAATATTTCCTTTTATTAAGCCGTTTCTTGCTCTGTTTGTGCTTGAAAAATTTCCGGCTTCATAACCAATAATATCAATTCCAATATTGTCGCAATCGTGAATATAATTGTTAATAATTTGGAAGTTAGTAACATTTCCATTTAAAACAAGCGATTCACTATTTCCAATTTTCAGATTATAGATTTCGCAATTGTAAATGTATACGCCGTTAATTTCGGCTCCGCCTTTTTTTTGCGAACCAATCCAAATTCCGTGCCCGTTATAGTGTGAATCAGGATCGCTTCCTTTTGGATACGTTTTATAACCAATATCATGAATTTTACAATTTATGATTTTGATGTTATTTGCTCCTGCTTCTACTCGAATTCCGCAAGGATGATTTTTGTCATTATTTGATTTTTCTGTCAAACCACAGATTTCAAGATTATCAAGCGTAACATAAGGCGCTGTAATTGTGATTATCGAACTGTCACCATTAACTTTTACCTGGCTGGCATCGATTTTTACATTTTCTAAGCCTTTAAGTGTAATTGATTTATTAATGTTAATAGTTTCTGTTGTTCCAAGATTAATTGTTTGCGAATCAATCATAATTACATCACCATTTTTTGCGTCTTTGATTGCAGACGAAAGAGTAGTGTATTTTTGATTTTCGCCAACTGTGCGTACGATTCCTTTTTCAGGATTTTCTTGAATTACAGAAGAAGGCTGTTCGTCATTTTTGTTTTGCGGATTTTCTTGTTCTTCCTGCGTTTCTTGTTGATTTGCTACAGGTTTTTCATTTTGTAAATTTGCTGAAAAAGTACAGCCGGCAAGGTTAATCAGCATAAGAGCTGCACAATTTATGTTCATAAGTGATTTTACTAGTTTCTTCATTAAAATATCCTTTTGTTTTATAAAAACAGTTTAATGGTTGTAAAATATTAGAACAGTAATTTTTTTGATTGGTTACATTAATTTTTGAAAAGTCATTAATAATTCTAAGTCTAAAAAAGCAGTTTTTTTATAAATCATTTTCGAAATCAAAATTGGAATACTTTTTAAATGACTTGTACAAATGCTTTTAATCATATATATTCATTTTTGGCAATTTGTCCGTGCAGTTTATGATTCCTCATAACACTCCTGCGCGAAATAAATTAAAATTCTTATCGAGGTTGACATGAAAAATATTTCTTCCTGGTTCAAGGCTGAACTTGACGACACTAAAGTTCTGCTTAGAAGCATTCCTTCCCTTACAGTTTGTTTTTTTGTACTTTCTGTTGTTTGCGCAAATCTTATGGCAAACAAAGAACTTATTGCTCTTAAATACATAACTTTAGACTGCGGTTTTGTATTCAGCTGGATTATGTTTCTTTGTATGGACGTAATTTGCAAGCGTTGGGGCGCAAAGGCTTCTATTAAAGTTTCTTTGATTGCACTTTTTGTAAATCTTGCTGTTTGCGGTTGTTTTGCTCTTTTGTCTTTTGCTCCTGGAAAGTGGGGCGAATTTTATTCAAACGAAAATGCTGTAATTGGCGACGCTGTAAATACTGCGCTCAATAATACTTTTGGCGGCGCGTGGTATGTTGTGCTTGGTTCTGCTCTTGCGTTTATTGTTTCTTCTATTGTAAATGCGCTTTTGAATGTTCGGGTTGCAAAACATACTTCAAAAGAAGGCTTTAAGGCTTTTGCTTTGCGTTCTTACATTTCAACTGCAATTGCCCAGTTTGTTGATAATATGATTTTTGCAACTGTAGTTTCAAAAGTCTTTTTTGGCTGGACTTGGACGCAGGTTGTAATTTGTTCTTTGATTGGCGCTGTATGCGAACTTTTGTGCGAAGTTTTCTTTTCGGGAATCGGTTACCGGGTTGTTTGCTGCTGGGAAAAAGAAAATGTTGGCTCCACCTATTTTGAACAAAAAAGAGCCTGAAAAGGAGAACTGCAAAAATGAAAGTTGTAATTACCGGTGCAAGCAGGGGAATGGGAAAAGCCGCTGTAATTTTGTTTCTTAAAAACGGCCATAATGTTTTCGGCATTGATGTAAATGAATCTCCTTTTAAGGATAATTCTGAACTGGAATTAGAATGTGGCGAAAATCACGGAAAATACACTCATTTTATAGCAGATATTTCTAAAAAAGAAACTTTGCCGCAAATAGAAGAGGTTGAAATTTTGATTAACAATGCAGGCGTTCAAACCCCGATTGTTAATGCGGAAGATTCATTGCGCGATATAAATACAAATCTTGTTGGAACAATTTACGTTACGCAAAAATATGCTTTTCAGCCAAAAATCAAATCTGTACTATTTAATGCTTCTGTTTCAGGAATTACAGGTAACGAATTTCCGGTTTATGCAGCTTCAAAAGCGGGCGTTATCGGCTATATGAAAAACACCGCAATTCGCCTTGCAAATGATTTTAAGGCAACTTGCAACGCTTTGTGTTTTGGCGGAGTAGAAACAGAGCTTAATAAATCAGTTATGGAAGATAAAGCGCTCTGGCAAAAAATTATGGACGTAACTCCGCTAAAAAAATGGCTAAAACCTCAGGAAGCTGCTCAATGGATATATTTTTTAACCGTTACAAACACATTTTGCACAGGTCAGGCAATTGATGTTTCAGGCGGTGAGCGAAATTGCGCGGATTTGTTTGTGTGGTAAGTTATTTATTGAATTGCGCGTTGATTTCGGCGACGGCGGTAAACAATTCGGTTACGGCGTTTTGAGTTGTGTGCGGGCCAAAGCTAAAGCGAACGGCGTTTTCGCGGAGTTTTGGATCTACATGCATTGCTTCGAGAACGGGGCGCTTATTTTTTTTTGCAGAGCAGGCGCTTCCGGTTGAAATGGAAAAGCCTTTTGAATCTAGCGCGCGAAGCATTACATTGCCCGGAATATTTTTAAAGGCTGCCTGAACAACGTACGGAGAAAATAATTCTGGTTTTTCGATTCGGCTTGGCGGAACTATTGTGCAGCCGGCTAGGGCAGAAAGTTTTTCCACAAAATTATTTGTGCGCTCTGTATCCTGAGGATTTTGTTTGTTGTAATAGCGCTCAAGGCATTTTGAAAAAGCAACGGCACCAAATACATTTTCGGTTCCGCTTCTGATTCCTCTTTCCTGGCCACCGCCGCGCAAAAATGGTTCGATTGTGTCTTTTGAGTACAAAATGCCGATTCCGCGCGGGCCGCAGATTTTGTGAGAACTCAAAGCGGCGCTGTCGATTCCTTTGTATGAAAGGTTTAAGCTGATTTTTCCGGCAGCCTGAACGCAATCAACGTGGAACTTTGGGCGGCGCTTTCCTTCGCATACTTTTGTAATTGTATCTGCTATTTCGTAAATCGGCTGAATTACGCCGGTTTCGTTGTTTACTGCCATTATGCAAATTAAAACTGTGTCGTTTGTTATGAGCTTTGCAACGGTTTGCGGCTGAATAATTCCGTCTGAATCTGAAGGAATCTGAATTACATTCCAGCCGCAGTTTTTGAGTGCTTCGGCCTGTTCTCGAATTGCAGGGTGTTCAATTGAACTTACAAGAACTGTGCCTTTCATTGGCTTTGCAAGAACTGACAAAAGCGGAATCTGGTCGCTTTCTGTTCCGCCGCTTGTAAAATAAATTGTTTCTGGTTTTACGCCAAGTGCTTTTGCAGCGCGAATTCTTGCACTTTCTAAAAGTTCACGCGCTTTTTTTCCAACGGCGTGTGTGCTCGAAGGATTTCCCCAGCATTCAAGAGTTTGTTCAAGTGAATCTTTTAGAATATCTTCATCTGCCGGGCTTGTTGCAGCCCAGTCAAAATAGTGCTCTTTATCGTTCATTTTTTGCCTTTATTTTGTAAGAACGCCTAAAATCTCTTTATCTTCAAATTCTCTGATAAAGGTTTCGCAAATACCTTTTTGCAAAATGATTCTGATTTTTTCATTTTCGTTCTTTTTATCTTTATGCATTACAGAAACAATTCGCTCTCCAATTGCGCCGCCTTTTATGCAAGACGGAACTGGTTTGTTGTCCCAGCCGTAAAAATCAAGAACGTCAAGAATATCATTTTTATAGCTGCTTGAGCATAAATCAAGTTTGTAAGCAAGTTCTGCTGCGCGGCCAATTCCCCATGCAACAGCGGCTCCGTGAGTTACTGTTCCAAAGCCTGCAACTGCTTCTAATGCATGGCCAAAGGTGTGACCAAGATTCAAATATGCGCGAACGCCCTGTTCTGTAAAATCTTCTTCTACAATTTTTGCCTTTGCTGTTGCGCAACGTTTGATTATTTCAACAAGAAGTTCTGTGTCGCGTTTATTGATTTTTCCTGCCTGAGTTTTAAACATTCCGTAAAGTTCTTTGTCAAAAAGAAGGGCAGTTTTAAATGCTTCTGCAAGTCCTGAATTATACTGATTTGCAGGAAGTGTTTTTACAAATTCCGGGAAAACAAAAAGTTTTTCGGCCGGGTAAAATGAACCGATTATATTTTTTACGTTATCAAAATCGCAGCCTGTTTTTCCACCAATTGAAGCGTCTACCATAGAAAGCAGAGTTGTTGGAACAAACTGAACTTTTGCACCGCGTTTAAAAATTGAAGCTGCAAATGCTGTGATGTCGGAAATTACGCCGCCACCAATGCCTACAAATAAATCTTTGCGGGTAAAGCCGGCTTCAACTGCTTCTGAAACAATGCGGAGTACGCTTTCGATTGTTTTGTATTTTTCGCCAGAGCCAAGTACGCAAAGTATGTCTTTTCCGTGAATCTCGTCATTAAATGATTCAAGAAAACTCTTCATACAGTCGAGGCTTGCGACAGAAGAATCTGTTACAAAAAATCTTCTGCGGCCATCGTTTGCTTCGTTTGGCTCGCTAAAGAAAAGTTTTGCTAAATCTGGAACACCTTCAATAAAAAATACTTCAGTTTTTTCTGTTCCGCTGTGAATTGCTGGGTAAGATATGTTCAGTTCATTTTTCATAAGAACATTTTAGTATTTTTTGTCCATTGTGTTAAGTTCTTTTATGTTTTTTTCGAGACGTTCTATCTCGCGATTAAGCATTTTTTCATAATCAAGTTTTCCGCTGGCAATGCGTTCGCGTTCGTCTTCCCAGTTTTGCTTTGCGGTTATGTACAAAAAGTTGAATGAAGCGGCATTTGATTTTTCGCACCACACTTTTGCTTCCTGCCAGTAATATAAGCCGGCCTTGTAGCAGGTGAGTGCTTTTTCCATATTGCGAAGATATTCGTCTTTCCAGGGTGCGTCAAAAAAATAAATACATTTTTTGTCGTAAGTGCGGCCAAGTCTAAGATGTTGTTCAATTAATTTTAGATTTATATGCATTTGAAAAAGATAGCGGTATTTTTCCCATTCTTTTTCGGTTGTGATTTTTGCGTCTGTAAACTGGGGATTGCAGAAATCTGCTTGGGCGGCTTTTTCAAGCCAGTAAATATTTTCGATACAATCATCTGGATATTGCTGGTAATGAACATGATATAGTTTGTACCAGTCTTCCTTGTACTTAACCATATAGGCATAAATTGGCGAGGTGTTTATGAAAATAATTAATGCTGTAAGAATTAAAGAAAAAACGCGCTTTTTCACAAATAAATTATCGGTCGAATTGGAAAAATGTTAATTTATAAATTTTCTGAAGTCTGCTAAAAAAATGAGCTCCCGTGTAAAAATACCTTTTGCTGCGGGCGAGCTAGTTTTTGTGTAAAAATCCTGCGGTTTTCTTCGAAAAATCCTGCGGTTTTCTTCGAAAAATCCTCGGATTTTTTTTATGGCAAATGCCAAAACTCCTCGATGCAGCAAAAGGTATTTTTTCACTCCGCTCATTTTTTTAGCAACAAGAAATATATTTCCAAATATTTTCAGAAATATTTTCAATTGTATCAGCGGCATTTATTCTGATTATTTTCATTCCGGTTTTGCTGGAAGTTTTTTCGTATTCGGAAATTATTTTTTCATAGCGCGCTGCAATTGCCTTTTGTTTTTCGAGTGTTTCGTAGATTTCTTTGTGTTCGCCACGCGCATTTACGCGGCCAAGAGAAATTTCTGGGTTAATTTCAAAATAAAACAGAATTTCTGGCAGCGGAAACGGTGAATTTAAAAGGGCAGGTAACTCATCACCACAAGAAACCGACTGATAGGCCATGCTCGAAAAAAAATATCTGTCGCTTACAACAATTTTTCCGCTTTCGCAAAGTTCTTTTACGCCGCCTTTTCCAAAAACGTGCTCGCAGCGGTCTGCGGCAAAAAGATAAGCATTTGTGCGCTCATCAACAGAAAACTCGCCGCCAAGCATTTTGCGCAAAAACTTTCCAGTTTCTTTGGTTGTTGGTTCTGCGGTTGCAACAAATCGGCCAGCAGCACAATTATTTCCGCGTTCAACAAGTTTTTTTATTTGAGTCGAAGTTCCGGCTCCGTCAATTCCTTCAAATACAATAAAATTTTTTAAAATCATAAGATGATTATAAACGCTTGCTTAAATTTGTACTATAAGAATCTTTGGAAATTTGGTATAATATTTTGGCTAAAATGGGCTCTTGGTACAAAAACGGACGTATCCGTAGTTACATCATAATTATTCTCGCAATTGTAGCCCTGTTTGTTTCCGCTCCAATCAAAAAGGCAATTAGTTTGAGCGTAAATAACAGAGTTTCTGATTTTATAAATCAGTTGCACGAAAAAACTGGGCTCAGCATTTCTTACGATAAACTTTCGCCGTCCATTCTTTCAAACTTTTATATACGAAATATTTGTGTTTTTGATGATTCTGGAAATCAGCTGCTTACTATAAATAAAACCCGAATTACTTACAGCATTTTTAGTATTTTGCGAAAAAATATGCAGAAAGGTATTTCGAGCGTTGTTGTAGATGGAATCAAACTTGATGTTGATGAACTTGCAAAAATTATGCAGGCGTTTGGCACAAATGAAAATTCAAATCAGGGAATTGCAGAAATCAAAAAAATGATTCCTGCGAATGTAAAACTTAAGAATATTTATCTCGAATATGATGATAATAATGTAAACGCAATTTTGAATATAAAGTCGCTGAATGTAAGTAATCCGCTAAAAAGAAAAGCGGTGAATATTCAAGGCGATGCTTTAGTAAATGCAACTGTTTACGCAATTAACAAAAAGATTTCTGGAAAAGCCTCTGTTTCTGGCTCAATTACAGATAATTTTGACGGCTCGCAGCTCAACTTAAAATTGCGCGATTTTACAGACGGCGATTTCAGGCTTAACAAGCTGAATCTTCACGCTTCGTACAATCAAGACACTTTTGAAGCGCACACAATTCAAGCTGTAAATCCGGTTTCGCTTGGCATTTTTTACGATGTAAAATCTGGCGAACTGAATGCAAATCTTCAGACTCAAAAACTCAAGCCGCTTGCTTTGCTTTCGGTTAATTCAAAATTAGAAGATCTTAAAAAATATCAAAATCTGATTGTTGATACTGATACTGTTGTAAAATGCAATCTAAATGAAAAAACTTTTGATTTTAGCTCTGATACTCAATTTGAAATTCCAAATGAAGTTTTTTCTGGCGGACTTTTGGTTGGCTTTGAGCTTAGCGGAAATGAAAAAAAAGCAGATCTTTCGCGCTTTTTTGTGAACGGCGAGCGTTGTACGGCTTCTGCAACTCTTTCTTATATTTATGATTCAATGCAGCTTTCTGGAGTTATTGAACTTCCTCAGTTTATTCTCGAAAACGGAAATACAATTTCAACAGAAGTTTATATTGATAGTCAAAAAAAAGGATTTATGGCCTTTTCTCCGCAGGTTTTTGTAGGAAATCGTGCGCTTACAGCTTTGCAGCTTAATTTTAATCCGCAAGATGATGAAACTTATGATTTTGACTTTGAACTTTCTGATTATTCGCATACCGAGCAGTCTGAGCCTGGAATGTTAAAAGTTGACGGAAGTTTTTTGAAAGTTTCAAATTATTTCCAAACAAATATTACTTTAACAAGCCTTTATCTCGATAGTATTGCAGCTCTTGCAGCTCAGTTTTTGCCTTCACAGCAGGCTGGTGCAATCGAAGCAATGCAGCCAAATCTTGCGCAATTTGTTTTTTCATCAGATGTTTATTTATCAACTGATTTAAAGACTGTTTCGTACAATATTCCGGTTGTAATTCTTGCTAATACAAAATCAGATAATCAGTTAATTAAATTTGCCTTAAACGGAAGCGAAAAAAATATTCAGCTTAATGAATTTTCGCTAGTTGCCGGCTCTTATACGTTAGACGCTTTTGCTTCTGTTGAGCAGGCTCCTGATTCTTCGGATATGTTTTTTACCGCAGATATAAATGCGGCTTCAATTCCGTATCATTTTTCTGGAACAATTATGCCGGAAGTTTGCACGATTTTTGGTGATTATGGAATGGATTTTGAAGTTCGAAAGCAAAAAAATAATTCGCTTTTGGGCCATATTTCAATGAAGAGTCTTCCGTTAAAAGTTTTAGATTCTTCCTGGATTTTCAGTACCTCATCTGACTTTTCGTACGATTTTATAAACGGGCCTTCAATCAAAATCTCGCAGCTGGAAATAGAAGAGGCGGGAAGTGCTTCTCAAAATCCAAAGCTTGTGCTTTCTGGAAATGCAACTAAATATGGCGCGCAGTTTGATTCAATTTCTTATGCAGATCTTTATTCTGACCTTGAAGGTTCTGCGGATTTAATGATTAATATTAACGAAGGCATTTTTGATTCTGTTGGCGTTATGGTAAATCTTAGAAATCCAATGAGCGCCGAAAGTTTGATAATTGACGGAAATGTTTCAAATCCGGAACATTTGCCGCTTACAAAAGATAATCTGCTGCAAAAAGTTTATATGAATCTTCAGCTAAAGTTTAATACTTTTAGTTTGAATCGTTTTATGACTCAAAAAAGCCTGAAAAATTATATTACCGGAACGGTTTTTACTTCGGGAACTTTGGAACATCCTTATGCGGCAATTTCGGTAGATAAACTTTCGCTTCTTATTGCAGCTGATACTCTTACTGGAAGTGGAAATATTGTTCTTGAAGACCGCGACCTTACAATCAGCGATTTAGGTTTTGCTTTTGAAGCTGATGATATAAGATTTTCAAATATTCAGGCAAAAGGCTCTTTAACCGATTTTACGCTTGATGCAACCGGCCAGTTTGATTTTAGTGAAATGGGAAAAACGCTTCACGCGCCGCTTTATTTAACAATTGGAAATGCTGTTGTTCCAGAAGGAAAACTTTTTCCGGATTCTATTTCTGCAAAACTTTCAACGCCGCAATTTTCAGGAACGCTTTTGAAAAAGAATTTTCCGCTGTCGTTTTCTGTTTTCTATGAAAATAAGATTTTTTCGATTTCTTCTTCAAATAATTGCGGGCTTCATGGAAATTATTATCTTGAAAGCGGCCTGCTTGAGCTGGATTTAAATAATAAGAATTTTTTGTCTGCAAAAATGGACGGTCTTATAGATTTTAATCAGATGAATCTTACTATTTATGATATTAAGGCTGACCTGCCGAAAATGTGGACTTATCTTGATTTAGATGAATTTTTGATTGTTGAAAAAGGGCTTTTGACCGGCGAAATTGGCTTGACAGGCTCTGTAGATGAACCTGAATTAAATGGAAGTGCTTTGATTGCTTCTCCGGTTGCAAAAGTTCCGCTTCTTACAAAACAAAAACTTACAACTCCAAATATTTATTTTAATATTGTAAATAACGAAATTCAGATTCCAGAAACTATTGTTGCTGCAAAAAATAATCAGCGGCTTGTAATGGATTTTACAATTTTTATGAATAAATGGGATTTTGACCATATGGACGGTCACATAAAAACTTATGTAAATCCAAAAACAAAAGAATCTGATCAATTCCTTGTGAATTTTAAAACTCCGGAAGTTTCACTTGACGGAAATATTATTGCAGATTTAACTGAAATTCATCTCGAAAATGATATTCTTACTGTTCGCGGTAAAATTTCTGGCGAAAATATTGATCTTGGTGCTCAACTTTTTGCTATTGCAAATATGACTTCGGGCGCAGTTGAAACAATGGAAAGCGATATGCAAGTTATTGCAGATCTTACTATAAATCTTGGCACACACGCTTCTGTTCGCCTTGACCCGCTTTTGCGCTGTGTTTTTGTTCCAAATACATCAATGCATATTGAAGTGAATCAGCCAGATGGTTATTACAGTGTTGACGGAGAATTGAATCTTAAAACCGGCGATATTGCATATTTGAACAGAAGTTTCTATATAAAATCCGGTTCAATAAAATTCAATAAAGAAGATATTACAAATCCTTTGATTACGATAAATGCAGAAACCCGCGAAAAAGATGCTTTGGGACAAACTGTAAAAATCATTCTTTCTGTTGAAGAACAGCATTTGCTTGATTTCCAGCCAAAAATTTCTTCAATTCCGCCAAAATCAGAAAATGAACTGCGTACACTTTTGGGCGATATTGTAATGGCTGATTCAAACAGCATTGGTGAAATCAGTTTTGTTCTTGCAGATTATGCTTTGCAATCAACATTCTTGCGGCAAACAGAAAATAAGTTGCGAAATTTGATTAATTTTGATATATTTTCTTTACGCACCAATTTAGCTCAAAATGTTTATAATATGAGCTCTTCAGGAAATTTCAAAGAAAACTTTACGATTGGTAACTTTCTTGATAATACAACTGTTTATATTGGTAAATACATTGGCAGTTCTCTTTATGTCGATGGTATGGTTCATTTTTCATTTGAAAATGGAAATACTGCTGATTTTGAAGCTGCCACTAAAAATATGTATGTTCAACCGGAAATCGGTTTGGAATTGGAGTCACCGTTTGTGAACGTTCGTGTGAACATGGCTCCAGATATAAATGCGTTATTAAAAAATCAATTTGTTCCTTCCACGTCTGTGACTCTCTCTTGGAAATTTACATTTTGATGGAAGTAGGAGTATGTGATGCATCGAAAAGTTTGTGCATTGGTTGTTTTGTTTTTTGCAACAGTTTTTTCTTGTTTTGCTGAAAGCAGCGAATGGTATTGGGAAAAGCCGATTGCAAGAATCGAGTTCAATGGTTTAAAAAATGTAAAAAAATCAGATCTTCAGGGAATTACAAGTTCTTTTGTTGGTCAGCCTTTTTCGGCAGATGTTTATAATGAACTTCTTGACCGCTTATACAGCCTTGATTTTTTTGATGATATTACTCCTTTTGCTAAACACGATACAAAAGATGAAAATAAAGTTCTTCTTGTTTTTGAAGTTGTTGAGAGACCAATTATTGCTTCGGCAAATTTTATTGGAAACAGAAAAATCAGAAACAGCGATCTTCGCCCGCAAGTTAAAACAAAACCAAATGATATTTATATTGAATCTAAAATTTTGCTTGATGAACGTGTAATCAGAAATTATTATCTCGAAAAAGGATATACAGCTTCCTATATTACACACTCAATAGAAGAAACTCCAGACGGAGTTGTTGTAAATTTTCAGATTCAGGAAGGAAATAGTTCTATAATCCGCGAAATCAATTTTGTGGGAAATACAATTGTTTCAAGCAGAACTTTAAGAAATAAACTTACCTTAAAAGAAATTGGCTTTATGAAAGACGGTGCGTATCAGCCTTCTACTCTCGAGCAGGATAAACAAAACATCATAAATTATTATCTCGAAAAAGGTTATGCGGATGTTTCTGTTCTCGATGTAAAAGTTGATTCAACTCCAAATGAAGAAAAGCAGCGCGATGAACTTACAATTACTTTTATTATTCAGGAAGGCGCTCAATATACTTATGCTGGAATGGATATAAAAGGCAATGAAGTTTTTACAACAGAAGAGCTTTTGAAACAGCAGAAACTTAAAAAAGGCGCAATTTTTAACGCTACAAAATTCCAGGAAGATTATCAGGCGATTCAAAAAATTTATGCAGATTTTGGTTATATGACCAATGAATATTATCCTGTTCCTACAAAGAATTCAGACCGCCACGAAATTTCTTACGAAATTACAATTCGCGAGCATTCTCGCAGCCATGTTGAAAATATCATTATCAAAGGAAATACAAAAACAAAGGAATACGTTATTAAACGTGAAATTCCAATTGAAGCGGGTGATACAATCACTACCGATAAAATTTATAACGGTTTGAGAAACCTTATGAATCTTCGCTACTTTTCAAATGTGGTTCCAAATGTTCAGCAGGGTGCCGAAGAAAATCTTGTTGATTTGATTTTTGCTGTAGAAGAGCAGTCTACAAATCAGGTTCTGGCTTCTATTCAGATTTCTGGACAGGACACCGGATTTTTGCCAGGTGCAGTAAGCTTCAGGTGGGAAAATTCAAATCTTTTTGGTGAAGGCCGAACTATTTCTACTGGTGTTCAAATTTCTAATTCGGTTCAGACTGTTGACGTTTCTTATTCTCAAGGCTGGATTGGAAATCTTCCTATTACATTTAATACTTCGCTTGCATATAGTCATTCTATTGAAAAGGCATATAAAAACGATTTTGGCCCTAATATGAATTTTTATCAGAATAGATTTACAATGAAATATGATAATCATAATGCAACGCTTAGTGCAGGTTTAGGAAGAAGGTGGTTCCCGGATTACGCAGTTATTACACTTTCCGGCGGTGTTTCAACTTCTTTGCAGACAAATATTTATGATGAATCAAATAATGTTCCTGTTGATACTGGTGTTTCGCTTTATGCTAATCGTTTGGGAATTTCAGATTCGATTTATGGTTCAATTTCTATTGATAACCGCGATTATATGTATGATCCTTCAAAAGGCTGGTTCTTTAAAGAGCGTTTGTCTTGGCACGGTTTGCTTCCGGGGCTTGAAAAAGAGTTCTTCCTTAAATCAGATACAACGCTTGAAGGTTACTTAAAGTTGATTGATTTGCCGGTTTCGGAAAAATGGTCGTTTAAGACTGTTCTTGCCGGTTATACAGGAATTACTGCAATTATTCCTCGCACAGAAATCAGCGAAGGAAACAATGTTTATATTGACGGTATGATAAATGGACGCGGCTGGAACGACGGTTCAACTTCAAGAGATACAAAAGGTATGTTTATGCTATCTAACCGCCTTGAACTTAGAATTCCAATTATTCCAAATATTCTTGGTATCGACGGATTCTGGGACGCAGCAGCTGTTTTGCCAAAGGCTTCTGATTTTTCAAATCTTAAAATTGAAGATTTCTATTTCAGTTTTGGTCCGGCAGTTCGATTCCTTATTCCACAGTTGCCGCTGCATCTTATGTGGGCTTGGAGATACCGCATTGAAGACGGACAGCCGAAATTCGCTGAAAAGCCGATGTCGTTTGTACTTTCATTCAATATTGTGAACTATTAAAATATATTATATTATTAAGAAAATACCTGAAATGTTTCAGGTATTTTGATTTTTATGAATTGGAGATTTTGTTATGAAAAAATATTCTAAAATTATTGTTTTGATATTGGTTTTAGTTTTTGCAGGTTTGCCAGCTTTTTCTCAGCAGATTACAAAGTTTGGTGTAGTTGATACTGCAAAAGTTTATAATGCATATTTTAGAAATTCGGCACCTGTTAGAAATTATGAAAAAAAGAAGGCAGAATTTCAGGCTGAAATTAATTCTCAGGTTGAAGCAATTAAAAAACTTCAGCAAAAAAAACTTGATTATCAGAATAGCGGAAATGAAGCTGCTGCAATGAAAACAGAAGCTGAAATCACAAAGAAAACCGATTATCTTTCTGAATATACAAATGCAAAAAATGTTGAGCTTGAATCTATGCAAAAGACTTTGCAGAATTCAGATGATTTTTATAAGAAACTTTATAATACTCTTGCAAAAATTGCTGAAAGCGGCAGTTACAGTATGATTTTGAGTTTACAGGATTCTAATTCAATTCTCTGGTATTCTTCTTCAGTTGATATTACAAATCAGGTAATTACAGAGCTTGGACTATAATGGCTGGTGAAGAAAATCTAACCCCGATGATGATTCAATATCGGGGAATTAAAGAAAAGTACAAAAACGAAGTTGTTTTTTTTCGACTCGGTGATTTCTATGAAATGTTTAATGAAGATGCGGTAGAAGTATCGCGTCTTTTGAATTTAACTTTAACTCACAGAGCTGCACAGCCAATGTGCGGAATTCCTTATCATGCTGCAAAAATCTATATTGCGCGCCTTTTGCGTTTTGGAAAAAAAATCGTAATCTGCGAGCAGGTTGGCGAAATTCCAAAAGGCGGAAAGGGAATTGCCGAGCGTAAAGTTGTTGAAATAATTACTCCGGGAACTGCCGTTGAAGCTGAATATTTGGACGGCTGCCGCGCAAATTATCTTGCCGCTCTTTCTATTACAAAGGGGCGGGCAGCCTTTGCCTTTATTGATGTTACAACTTCAAGTTTTAAAGCAACTTCATGGCCGGCAAGTAAAATGGCAGAAAATTTTGGAAAAGAGTTGAATCGTGCCTGCCCGCGCGAGCTTTTGCTTCCAAATTCCTTAAAACATAATAGTGATATTCAAAGCGTGCTTGCTTCTTACGGCGCAATTTCAGTTTCATATTATCCTGATTGGGATTTTTCTTTAGAACTTTCTTATAAGAAACTTACAAATCAGTTTAAAACTGCAAATCTAAAGGCTTTTGGCCTTGAAGCCGAAAGTGCAGAAATTGTTCCAGCGGGTTTTTTGCTTGATTATCTTGAAAAAACAACGAACGCTGCGCTTCCTCATATTAGTTCAATTCGTATTTACAGCGATTGTGAATATCTTATGCTTGATGATTCTTCGCGCCGTAATCTTGAAATTATTTCTAATATGCGCGCCGGAACTTCGCAGTTTACTTTATATGAATGTGTGGACTTTACAAAAACTGCAATGGGCGGCCGTTTGCTTAGAAACTGGCTTTTGTTCCCTTTAACAAATTTGCGCCAGATTCAAGAGCGGCAGAATCGTGTTTCAAGTTTTGTAGAAAATCGCAATCTTTTGGATAAAGTAAAAAATGATTTAAGTTCAATTTTAGATGTTGAGCGCCTTGCCGGAAGAATTGCAATGGAAAAAGCTCATGCAAAAGATTTGCAGGCTTTGCGAGCGAGCCTTGAAGCCTGGAATCGTGTAAAAGATTATTTGAACAGCTTTGATTTTTCGTTTGTTTCAAGTGACGAAGCGCTAAAAATCTGCGGTTTAATTGAAAACTCAATTTTGGAAGATCCTGCAACATCTTTAACCGACGGTGGAATTATTAAAGCCGGCTGGTCTGAAGAACTTGATCATTGGCGAAGTGTTCATGATAATTTTAATCAGATTTTGTCTGAATATGAAGCACAGGAACGCGAAAAAACTGGAATTACAAATCTAAAAATCAAATATAATAATGCTTCTGGCTATTTTATTGAAGTTAGTAAGGGAAAACTTTCGAGTGTGCCACAGCATTTTATTATGCGCCGTGCACTTGTAAATGGCGACCGCTATACTACAGAAAAACTTCAGAGTCTTGAGCAGGAATTAAATGAATCTTCAACAAAAATTCTTGAGCTTGAGCGCGATCTTTTTGTTGAAATAAGAGCTTCTCTTAAGCAATATATTCCATATTTGCTGCAGGTTGCAGATGAAATTGCAAATACAGATGCTTCTTGTTCTTTTGCGCAGGCTGCAATTGAGCATAACTGGGTAAAACCTGAAATTGAAGATTCAAATCATTTTGAAATAAAAGACGGGCGGCATCCGGTTGTCGAAAATCATCTTCCGCGCGGAGAATTTGTTCCAAATGACGCTTTGCTTTCTGGTGATGAAGATGATATACCAGCCTTTGCTTTAATTACCGGCCCGAATATGGCTGGTAAAAGTACATATTTGCGCCAGAATGCTTTGATTGCGCTTTTAGCTCAAACAGGCTCGTATGTTCCGGCAAGTATGGCTCGGCTTGGAATTGTCGATAGAATTTTTTGCCGCGTTGGAGCTTCTGATAATCTTGCAAAAGGTGAATCAACTTTTCTTGTTGAAATGACAGAAACTGCAAATATTTTGCACGCAGCAACTTCGCGCTCGCTTGTAATTATGGACGAAGTGGGGCGCGGAACTTCCACCGAAGACGGACTTGCAATTGCGCGCGCTGTTTCTGAATATCTGCTTGATACAATTAAGTGTAAAACTTTTTTTGCAACGCACTATCACGAACTTTCGAGAATGGAACATACAAGACTCAAAATGCTTTGTATGGACGTGCTTGAGCAAAACGGTTCGGTTGTATTTTTGCGAAAGGTGAAAGAAGGCGTTACTGAAAATTCTTACGGAATTCATGTAGCAAAACTTGCTGGAATTCCTCAAAATGTAATCGACCGCGCAAATGTGATTTTGTCGCATATTCAGGCTTTGGCTTGTGAAAATCCGATTATTCTCGAAGATATTCCAGAAAAAACGCAGGTGCAGCCTTGTGTAACTCCAGGCCTTTTTAGTGATGAAGAAATCATAATTTCAGAAATTCTTTCTGTGGATCTTGATAATATTACGCCGTTAAATGCTTTGCAAACAATCAGTCGCTGGAAAAAAACACTTTCAGGGCAATAAAATCTGATTTTTTGAAAATTTTTATGATATTTTTTTCCTCTTTTCGATAAGTTTGACTATATATATAGTGTGAAAAAAATATTTTTTGAAATTAAACAGATTGTTGTTTCCTTTTTAAGATTATTTTATGCGCTGATTTGTGGGCAAAGTGAATGTGCGGTTTGTGGAAAGAGAGTTTTTTCTAAGCCAGTTTGTAAAGCGTGCCTGGAAAAGTATTTTTCTGTAAAAAAGATTTTTGAAGTGCAAAGATGTGAGCGTTGCGGAAAAGAACTTATTTCTGAACAAAAACTTTGCACAAAATGCAGGCAGCAAACAGTTTTAAAAAGTACAGATAAAATTATTCCTTTGTATTCTTATAGACTGTGGAATCGTGAATTAATGTTCCGCTGGAAAATGCTTGGCGAAAGAAATTTGTCGCCAATTTTTGCAAAACTTATGAATAATGTTTTAAAACAGAGCGGGCAAACAGTTCTTATTCCAATTCCGCCACGCAAAGGAAAAATCAGAAAGCAGGGCTGGGATCAGATAGATGAACTTTGTCAGTTTCTTGAAAAGCGTTATGGTTTTACAGTTTTAAAGATTTTGGAAAGAAATTCAGTTGTGCAGCAAAAAACGCTTTCGCGAACAGAGCGTTTGCAATCAATAAAAAGTGCTTATTCGCTTTGTAAAACAAAATTGCTTAATAAAAGGCTAAAAAGTTTTGGTGGAATACTTCCAGAATCAGTTTGTTTAATAGATGATGTTTGTACAACAGGTGCAACGCTTGAAAGTTGTGCAGAAATCTTAAAATCAGCTGGAGTAAAAACTGTAAACGCAGTTACGCTTTTTACCGTAGATTGAGCGATTTATTAAGGTGAAAAACTAAGTTTTCAAAACTATAAGTTTGCATTGCAAAACCTTAATTTTCGGGGTATTATTATAAGGTAGGTTTTATTTATCTTGGAGGTATCTATGGCTAGTGATATTCAATATCAATTAGTAACGTTTCATCTGGGGGAAGAATTATACGGCGTTAACATCATGGATGTTAAAGAGATTGTAAGACTTCAAAATGTCCGCGTTATTCCTAATGCTCCTTATTATGTTGAGGGGATTATTAATCTTCGTGGAGATATTATTCCTATTATAGATTTGCACAAGCGCTTTAAGATTCAGTCTGTAACAAAGTCTGAAGATATTGAGATGGAAGGCGGTTTTATTATTCTGAATATAGATGGTGGTAAAATCGGAATCATCATAGATAAAGTTGAGCGTGTTGTTTCCGTTAAGGGCGAAGATGTAAAGGATCCGCCTCAGATGTTGAGCGGAATCGGAACAGAGTATATCGAAGGTGTTGTTCGTGAAAATGACGGATATTTAATTATGCTCAATACACGAAAACTCTTCAACGCAAAAGAATTACAGAAAATTATCGATAACCAGTAAATTAAATGATTCAGACTTACAGTACAACTAGTCGTAGAAAAGAAATGGATGCGGTTTTAACATGCATGGTTGACGAAAAAATTGGTCCAGGCGAGTTAAACGCGAGATTGATCCAGACGGTAAAGGAATTTACCAAGTGTGACGGTGCAGTTGCTTTGAGAAGCCCTGCAATTGCTTTAAAATATGCCCTTGAAGCATTAGATTTAGAAAAGGGCTCAAAGATTATGATTTCTGCCCTGGCGCCAGCCTGGCAATATCAGGCGGTAGAAAATTTGGGATATGAGCCGCTTGTTCTTGATGTAGATGAAGTTTCGGGGCTTGTAACAGCCGAGCTTGCTTCTGAAGGAATAAAAAACGGTGGACGTTTGCTTTTGCTTCATGAGACAGAAGGAATTCTTCCTGATTTTGAAGCAATTATGCAGCTTGGTGTTCCTGTGATTGAAGATATTTCGCAGAGTGCAGGCGCAAGTGTTCCTGTTTTGAACGGCGAGGGTGTGCCAACAGAAGAACGAAAACTTGCAGGTTCCTTTGGTGTTTATACAATCATGGGGCTTGAAGAACGTGATGTTATTACAGCTGGCGGTGGAGCTGTACTTTTTGCTCCTGGCCGCCGTGAATGGATTGTTTTGAAAAAATATGCAGATGAAGCTCCTGTTACAGATTTGCTTCCTGATATTAATAGTGCGCTTGCCTGGGTTCAGGTTCGCGAATATCCGCGAAACGAAAAAACTCGTAAAGAGCTTTTTGCAATGTTTCATCAGGCATGTCTTATTGGCCGACATAAAATGTTTGCCCGCGAAATGGAAGAAGGGTCAACAATGAGTTGTTTCCCATTGATTCTTTCAAGTTCGTTTAAAGATGTTAAGCAATATGCGGGGAAAAAGGATATAGAAGTGCAGCTTGCTTATAATAATTCTGTAATTGCACTAAAAGATGAATTATCTGAAAAATGTATTCACGCAAAGTCTTTGTATTTGCGATGTGTTCATATTCCGCTTTATCCGCGTTTGACTCATGCAGAGAGTGCAAAAATTGTAAAAGTTTTGAGCTCTTTGCCATAAAAAGGATATAATGAAAAAGGCTCTTTTAATTATAAATGTAAGTAAAGATGAATCTATGTCTCTGGCGCAGGAAATTGCAGCGTACCTTGAAAAAAAAGGTATTGCTCATGATTTTTTGAGTTTTGACGGCTTTGTAGATAATTCTGATTTTAAAGAATATCAGTTTGTGATTTCGCTTGGAGGCGACGGCACAGTTCTTTATGCTGCCAGAAATGCTTCTAAATATGGAATTCCGGTTTTTCCTGTGAATCTTGGTGAGTTTGGTTTTATAGCTTCTGTTCAGCCACAAGACTGGAAGAAGGAGCTCAACGCCTTTTTAGACGGAAAATCCGTTTTCCAAAAGCGCTCGCTTCTCAAAGTGGAAGTTTCGCGCGCTTCAAAAAAAATCTATTCATCACTTAGCCTGAACGACGCCGTAATTTCAGCCGAGCGAGGCGTTTCTACAATAACACTTTCCGTTCTCAGAAATTCGCTCCCGTTGTGCCGCCTCAAAGCCGACGGATTAATTCTCGCCACGCCCACCGGCTCGACAGCTTACTCAGCCGCCGCCGGCGGACCAATCGTTTCTCCAGACTTAGAAGCCTTTGTCCTTACTCCACTTAATTCTTTTTCGCTGTCGAGCCGGCCAATTGTGCTCAGCCCAGACAGCAAACTCGAAATCACAGTAGAAAAATGCCGTGCACGCGGAATCTGCATTACTGTAGACGGCCAGGAGCCGTTTTCAATAGAATGCGGTGATGTAATTACAGTTTCATTAAACAAGAAAAAGGCAAATCTTGTCGCAGGTTCTGCTGAAAAATTTTATAATGCCCTTAGATCAAAATTAAACTGGTCGGGAGTTCCACATGCTTGAAGATTTAACCATCAAAGATTTTGCGCTTATAGATTCAGATTATCTTGAATTCTCAAAAGGTTTTACCGTTCTTTCTGGTGAAACTGGAGCTGGTAAATCTATTCTTATTGGCGCGCTTTCTTTTTTGCTTGGCGGAAAAGCCGATGTTCAGCAGATTCGTGCCGGTAAAAAAGAGGCGAGTGTAAGCGGAACTTTTTTGCTTCCAAAAAATCTTCCGGTGCGAACAAATTATTCTGATGATGATGAACCTCGCAATGCTCTTGAATGGCTTTTTGTTCACGGAATTGAAATTGAAAATGACCGTGTTCTTTTGCGACGCATAATCCGCGATACTGGAAAAAACGGCGCCTGGATTAATGATACGCCGGTTACCCGAATTGATTTAGCTCAGTTTTCTTCTTTTTTGGTTGATATTCACGGTCAGCATGAACATCAGTCTTTGATGAAAGTTGCTGAACATCGAAAATATCTTGACGCAAGAGCCGGAATTACTGCACAAGTTGATTCATTTACTGCAAAGTACGCAGTTCTTGTTGCAAAGAGAAAGCAGCTTGCGCAGTATAATCTTTCAGACAGCGAACGCCTTAGAAAACTTGATATGATGAGTTTTGCTGTAAAAGAAATTAACGAGGCTAAAATAAAACCAGGCGAAGATGTTGCGTTAGAAGAAGAACAGGCTCGCCTTTCTTCTTATGAAAAAATCTTTTCTGATGCAGATTCGATTGAACAGCTTCTTGGCAGCGATGAAAATTCAGTAATTGGTTTGATGAAGAAAATCCGCAGAGATTCAATGCACATTACTGAACTTGATAAATCGTTAGCAAATTTAGATGAGCGCGTAGAAGCGGCTTTTTACGAGCTTTCTGATATTGCGCAGGAATTTTCGTCTTATAAAAGCAGGCTTGTTTATGATCCTTCTCGGCTTCAGACTGTCGAAGAACGGCTTTCTTTGATTTATAATCTTAAGAAAAAATACGCTTCGTCGGTAAATGCTCCTTTAAGCGAAGTTTTTGCTTATTTTGAAGAAGCTCAGCGTTACATCGAAGAAAATGGCGATGGAAACAACAAAAAAGAAGCGCTAACTGCCGAAATTAAACAGCTGGAAAAAGAAGTGCTTTCTCTTGCAGAAAAGCTTTCTGCGCAGCGAAAAGCAGCCGCTTCAACTTTAAATAGCGAAGTTGACCAGATTCTTTCAAAACTTGGAATGAAAGGCACAACTTTTAAAGTTCAAATAAATCAAAAAGCCGGAACTGAGCTTGAACAGCTTTGCGGCCCTTATGGTAAAGATGATATTGAATTTATGATTAGTGCAAATCCTGGAAATCCGCCGCTTCCGCTTGCAAAAATTGCTTCTGGTGGTGAACTTTCGCGCGTTATGCTTGCCTTAAAAACCATTTTTGCCCGCACAGATAATGTTGAAACTCTTGTTTTTGATGAAATTGATACTGGAATTGGTGGCGAAGTTGCGGTTGCTGTTGGTGCGCATATCAAAAATTTATCAAAAAACAAGCAAATTTTCTGTATTACACATCTAGCGAGCATTGCAGTTTATGCCGATAATCAGATAAAGATAGAGAAAACTGTCTCCGGAGAAATTACCTCTTCAAATGTTTATCCTGTGGAAGGCGAAGCTCGTGTGGCTGAAATTGCCCGAATGCTTTCCGGCGATTCTGATACCTCGCAGTCTCTGGAACATGCACGTTCTCTTCTTGCTAAATTTAGCGGAGGTAACTGATGTCTAAAATTTCAGAAGAAACAAGGCTTCATTTTAGTGAGGCAATTCAGCCTTACAAGGGAAAAATAACTGCAACTCTCGAAAAAGAAAAGACTATGCTCAACGGTATGCATAAAGGCGATATTGATTTTGAAAACAAAAAATTAATTTTATGCGAAGATATGATTTATGCCGCTTCTCTTTATATGGCGCAAAATAGTCTTTCTCTGCGACTTATGGAAGTTAAAAACAACGACGCACTAAATGATGCTCGAAAACTTCTTTATAAAGCAATTATTTATTTGGAAGAAATTGTTTCTGATACAATAGATGTGCCTTATTCTGATTTGGCTCCGCTCCTTGAAACTATAAAAAACGTTACAATTATCCGCCGTTATACAATTATCCGAAAGCTCGGACTTGCAATCACAATGTTAAAAGATGCCTTTGGTGATAACAGTAAATGGAAGTGGTCTTTTGTAGAACTCGAAGGCCGTTTTGCAACTGTTTCAAAAAATCTTATTGATATGAAAACTTGCGTAAAAGATTATTTTGATCCGGCAAGCGCTGATTATGAAACAACTGTTCTTTATATCAGAATGGTTTCAAAGCAGCTCAATGATTCTGCAACTGCTTACCGCGATAAATACGAACTTTCTACGCGCCGAATTGACGATATGCGTAATGCCATAAAATATCTTCTTGCCCTTAGAAAACTTTATATTGCTATTGGCGATTCAAATCAGGCTGAAGAAGTTAAAAAGAAGGCTGTTGTCTGGAAAGATAAAATGGACGCAGATCAAAAGGCTGGTTTAAGCAACTAGGATTTACTTATTTATGGAAAAAAAACTCGCACTTAAAATCTTTGAAGGCTTTTCGATTCAACGGTGGAACGATTTGATTCGTCCGTTTGACCTTGTTGAAATGGACAAGGCGGGCGAAAAAATGGTTCTTGCGTATATAATCGGAAAGTACGAAGAGTATAATGGCAATTTTATTGACTGGAAATGGCTGATTTATGCTTCTCTTTTTGATTTGCTTAGAAAGATTTCTTTGTGCGATATTAAAGCTCCAGTTCAGCAAATGCTTCGCCGGCAATTTCCTAATGAATATATGCATCTTAATGAATGGGTTTTGAATCAGTATAAAAAAATTATGCCTGATGAAGAACTTTTTTCTGAATTTACGATTTATGTTGGCCAGCATGCCGGCTATTTTGATATTCCGCAAGAATTGAAAACAACAATGGAAGTTTATAAAGCGGCTCACAAATTTTCTACAATGCGCGAACTTGAAATGCTTGCCGTTGTGAACGAAAAAGAGCGCTTAAAAAATATCCGCATTGAGCTTGAAGCAGAAATTCAGCCGTTTTTACATCTTGAAGGCTTGCAAAAACTTGTAACACATCAAAAAGCTTTTGATTTTATTTTGAAAATTGAGCAGCTGCGTTTTCAGACAAGGTGGAATCAAACTCCGCGCGTTCCTGCAACTTCGGTTTTGGGACATTGTTTTTATGTTGCCATTATGACACTTCTTTTGGGGCGTGAATCAAATCCTGATATGTGCAACCGCCGCATTATTAATAATTTTTTTAGCGCGCTTTTTCATGATCTTCCTGAATCTGTTACGCGTGATATTATTTCGCCTGTAAAAACTGCAACTGATGATCTTCCAAATATCGTAAAAAAAATCGAAGATGAAATTGTAAACCGCGAACTCGTTCCTCTTATGGAGCCTTTTTTTGTTGATGAAGTGATTTATTATACAAGTGATGAGTTTACCAATAGAATTTTAGATAAAAAGGGGCACATAAAGCACGTTAGCTGGGAAGAACTTAATTCAAAATATAATTCTAATGAATTTCAGCCGATTGACGGGCGGCTTGTTCGTATTTGCGACCATTTTTCAGCTCTTATGGAAGCTGATATTTCTATTAAACACGGAATTACTTCCGCTCATCTTACTGGCGGCCGCAATGCAACGTTGAATCGCTATAAAAGTGATGAAATTATCAGCGGAATTAATGTTTATGAGTTTTTTCATCAGATTGTAACTGATTGATAAGATTTAAAAATCTCGTATAATTCAATAAAATCTTTATGTAAAAATGCCGATAATAGTGTTATGAAAACTTATATTTGTAAAAGAATTGCACTTGTTTGTATCTTATTGTTTTGTTCATCAGTTGTCTTTGCTGATATAACTTATAAGGTAGAAAAGGGCGATACATTATATTCAATCAGTAGAAAATATCAGATTACGGTTGCAGAATTGCGCACCGCAAATAATCTTTCTGAAAATGATATTATAAAAGCTGGCCAAAAACTCATAATTCCTGATGCGGATATTGGAACTGCGGCGGCTCTTTCTTCAAATAATAAATCAAGCAATGCTTCAAGTTCTGCAAAAACAAAAACTTATGTTGTAGCAAAAGGCGATACTTTGTATGGAATTGCCCGTAAAAGCGGAATGTCGGTTGCAGATCTTATGGCAATTAATAATCTTGATTCATCAAGCGTAATAAAAGTTGGACAGAAACTTAAAATTAATGATGTTCAGGTTGTTTCTAATACAAAATCTCAAACTTCATCTTCTAAGCCTGGCGAAACGGTTATAAAGATTAATGACAGTCTTCCTGATACCCGCACTTATGGAGCAACTGTTTACGCAGATTCTAATACAAAGTGGCCTGTAAGTTCGCCAAAAATTACTCAGGTTAAAGGGAAAATTTCTGGCGTTCAGCTTTCTGCAAAAAACAATGAAGTTGTTAGCTGCATTCATGAAGGAACTGTAATGTACGTTGGTGTTTATCGTGGTTTTGGGCAGGTTGTTTTTGTTCAGTCTAAAACCGGTTTGATTTACGCGTACACTGGTCTTGGTTCTGTAAAAGTTCATAAAGGTGAATATGCAGTTTCGGGCTGCGAACTTGGAACTGCTGGTTTAGATTCTCTTAGTCAGAAATATCAGATTACATTTATGGTATTTCAAAATGGTCAGCCGATTGACCCGGCAAAAGCTCCAAGAAGCTAAAGTCTTTTTAATTTGTGAATTCTTTCGCTGCAAAGACAGTTGTTAAAAAGTTCCATGCAGGTAATGGCATCGTCCATTGCGCGGTGGGACTTTCCTTTGTCTATTCCAAGATAATCTGCTAAAAAATCAAGTTTGTGATATTCTGCCTCTGGAAAAACTATGCGCGAAAGTTGTAGTGTGTCTACTGCGTAATTTTTTGTAACCGGAAAACCGCAGTTTTCGCATTCGGCATTTAAAAAGTTTAAATCAAATTGAGCGTTGTGAGCCACTAAAATCGTGTCTTTTATAAAATGCAAAAAGCCTGGCAAATGAACATTTATCGGGTCTTCTGCATCAACCATTTGCTGTGTGATGTGAGTTAAATCAATAATAAAAGGTGAAAGTATTTGATCGGGATCAAAAAGGTGAGTCCATTTTGCAAGAATTTGGTCTTTTGTAAAACGAACTGCACCAATTTCAATGATTCGGGAAGTTGTTGGAGTAACTCCTGTTGTTTCCGTATCAAAAGCTGTAAAGACTGCGCCGTCTTCATAAAGGTGGAGCAGTCTTCTTAAATCTGTAATTTTTTTATTTGGATGCTGCATCAATAATCT
>JAEEGL012451392.1_pt1 | contig 25970 bp, 25 predicted proteins | sample 9134231 | NCBI WGS metagenome assembly JAEEGL01 (sample SAMN16246548, study PRJNA631951) | gut metagenome | biome: gut microbiome; feature: rumen; material: fiber-attached | host: Bos | place: Iran: Karaj | collected 2018-10 | reverse complement strand
CCATCATCGGTATCGTTTCAGGATTACTCGTAGTATTCGGCGTATGGTTCCTCGACAATGTACTTCATATCGATGACCCCGTCGGTGCAGTTGCAGTTCACATGATGAACGGTATCTGGGGAACGATCGCAGTAGGTCTCTTCTCCACATCAACAGTTCCCGGCTACTCTTTAGCAGATGCTGACGGCAACGTTATGACAGGTCTCTTCTATGGCGGCGGATTTAAGCTCCTCGGCATCCAGATGATCGGTATGCTCGCAACAGCAGCTTGGACAGCAGTAACAATTACAATCACTTTCGTAATCATTAAGGCAGTCGTCGGTCTCCGTGCTTCCGAAGAAGAAGAGATCACAGGTTTGGACGTTACAGAACACGGTCTCGTTTCCGCATACTCCGGCTTCTCCATCATGGATACAACAGACAACATGATGGCAGTCAACGAGAACACCGACCTTGGTGTTGCAGAATACGACAAGGCTTCTGATACGCTTAAGGAAGCTGCGGTACCTGTAGTCAATACAGTTGCTCCTTCCTACGATACAGGCATCCATAAGGTCGTCATCATCGCTAAGCTTTCACGTTTCGACGCTCTGAAGAAAGCAATGAACGACATAGGCGTAACCGGTATCACAATGATCCAGTGCATGGGCTGCGGCGTCCAGAAGGGTGCCGGTGAGAAATACAGAGGCGTCGAGGTCGACACCACACTCTTACCTAAGGTCAAGGTTGAAGTTGTCGTATCCACGATCCCTGTAGACAAGGTTATCTCAGCAGCCAAGAAGGCACTCTACACAGGCCATATCGGCGACGGTAAGATCTTCGTTTACAACGTTGACCGCGTCGTAAAGATCAGGACAGGTGAAGAGAACTTCGCAGCATTAGCTGACGTTGAATGATCGAAAAGCCAGACGGAAATAATTCCCACAACCCCCAAAGAGCCCCCGGAGCAAAAGCTTCGGGGGCTTTGCTTTTCGACAGCGCATAGAGGAAATGTCGTTTAAGCATCAGTTCGATGCAAGATTAGTGATTGTTGGCCATGTTACCACCCCCGACAATTAAGCCATCAATCCTTAAGGGGGTAAAGAATTATGGAACACTTAAGAACGATTGAATGAACGCTGCAACATTTTCGACAGCCCGTCTGTATTAAGGGCATAAAGCAAAACACTAACGAAGGAGAAATATTATGAAACGTTTTACAAGATTAATGGCAATCGGACTTACGGCAGTTTGTCTTACGGGTTGCCTCACAGCATGCAAAGTCAATAAGACAGTCGATCCCAATCCCGGTGCAAACGCAAACAGCCCGGTAAACGAAGCAGACGTAGAATCTCTTGCGGATAATCAGACCATGACCGGCGGCTGGACAACAGCAGAATCAACGGAAGTCACCGCAGCGCAGAAGAAGTATTTCAAGGATGCGATCACGCCGATCAACGGATATTTCTTTGAGCCCGTCGCGCTTCTCGGAACACAGGTCGTATCAGGAACGAATTACGTTTTCCTCTGCAAGTCCACGCTTGACGGCAGCAACGCTTCTCACGCGATGAAGTACACATACATTTACGTCAATCTCCAGGGCGAAGCAAAGTTCCTGGGCGACAAGGACGTAACCCTCCCCGGTTTTGACGGCGAGCAGAAGTCCGGCGGCTGGGAATTCGCAGCAGACCCCACGGTCACGGAAGACGTTAAGAAGGTTGTCGAAAAGGCTTCATCGAAGGTCCTTGGCGCCAAGTACGAAGCAGTTGCTTACATCGGTTCACAGGTAGTCGCAGGCAGGAATCACATGATCCTCGTCAAGTCCACTCCCTTAACCAGAGAAAACGCTCCCGGTTCGCTCATCCTCATCACGGTCTACGAAGATCTCCAGGGCAACTGCCAGATCACCGAGACCACGGATGTAAATCTTAACTTCGGCTGATTATTCCTGCTCCTATAAAGCCCACCTCGAAAAGCCCCCGCGCCGCATCCCACCGGTCCGGGGGTTTTTCATTTGTAAAAAGTCTCAATTTTCGACACATTAGGCGATTTTTCTTGAAGTTTGCGTGCCCCTGACCGTATATTCAAAGCACATACTATAATTTTTCGACTTTTCGAAAATTTATCGGTAGATTTTCAGCGAAAATGCGCGTTTTTGAGACTCACTTACTATAATTTTCGGCATACCCTCGATTTTTATAGTAAATTTCGCATTTTTAGAGCCGTTTTTCGCGAAAACTTACTATAATTTTCGCCACTTTTCGAAAAATTATAGTAAACACAAAAAACGGGAGGGCTGGCCGCTATGATTTCACAAAAAGAACTCATAATCACGGGTTCGGTCATGGAAGAATTGATGGCACGCAGGGATCAGATAATCCAAATGATCGCTGCGGTGAGCAAACGTCTGAAGACCGCGCCTGACGGCAGCCTTCGCGTTGCTAAAAAATGCAAGACTTATCAGTTTTTTCAACGGACAGCAAAAGACGACACTGTCGGCAAGTATATACCAACAAACAATCAGGAACTCGCAGCCGCGCTGGCCCAGAAAGACTACGACACAAAGCTTCTGGCCGCGCTCGGCAAAAACCTGAAGGCCATAGAAAAGTTTCTCAAAGACTACGAACAATGTGACCCGCTCTGCGCATACGAGGACCTCGCCGCGCCAAGGAAAAAGATGGTTAAGCCGGAATTCGAAAGTGACAAAGAATTTGTGCGGAAATGGCTGAGCGAGCCTTACGATAAGCTGGGATTCAAAGAGGGCGACGCGGTGTATTACACAGACAGGGGCGAGCGCGTCAGGTCGAAGTCGGAAGTGCTTATCGCAAACGAGCTATACAGACACGGCATTCCATACCGCTACGAATACCCGGTATACAGCAATGGCGTGTTAATGGCCGCGCCGGATTTCAACTGCCTGAACGTCAGGCTCAGGAAAGAATACTACTGGGAGCATCTGGGCATGATGGGCAAAGAAGAATATGCAAACCGCAATGCCGCTAAGATCGAGAAATACACGCTGGCGAAGGACTTTGATGAGACTAAACTTATCCTGACTTTTGAGACCGAAAAGCATCCTTTGAACACAAGGGTGATCGAGGAAAAGATAAAGACTTTTCTGATCTGATAAAATTGTTTCCGGAATAATTGCAACATTTTCAGAAGCCCGTCTGTATTAAGGGCATAAACCAAAACAAAACCAAAAACGGAGGCACATAAAATGAAAAGGTTTACAACAAAGATCATGACACTCGGACTTGCGGCAATGCTACTCACAGGCGCAATTGCAGGATGCAAGGCAAACGCGAAAGGAAACGTTAACATGGCGGCAGGCGCAAATATCGAACAGAACGAAGCTAACAAAGAACTGACCGGACCTGTAGTCACAGTAGGCGGCTGGAACGTTCCCGAATCACATGAAGTTACGCCGGAGATGAAGAAGCTCTTCAAGGAAGCCGTAGGCAAACTTGACGGTTATGACCATGAGCCCGTCATGCTTCTCGCGACACAGCTCGTTGCAGGCACAAACTACTGCTTCTACTGCAAGTCAACGGCAACAGCTTCCTCAGGCCCTCTCTCAAGCGTTATCGCATACATCAACGTAAAGCCTTCCGGTGAAGCAGAGTTCATCGGCGACAACAGGAATTTCTTCTACGACAACAAGGGCGAAGTCGTACCCGGCGGCTGGGAAAACGCAGCAGATCCCACGATCACAGAAGACATCAAGAAGGTTATCGATAAGGCAACAGAGACCATCACAGGCGAAGAATATGAGCCCGTTGCTTACATCGCATCTCAGGTCGTATCCGGAAAGAATCACGCGATCCTGTGCAAGGCAACTCCTTCCACAAAGGGTCTCAGCAATGAAGCAAAGTACGTTATCTTAACGATCTACGAGAACCTTGAAGGCAAGTGCGAGATCACAAAGACAACAGACGTCAGCATCGGAATCAAATAACCATTCCAAAACCATACACGACCTTGAGCAAAGGCCGGAGTTCAGAAGGACTCCGGCCTTTGCTTTTTCATTACATTAAAGCCACTGGATAAACGCGGTCTTGTCGTTGCTGTTGTAGCCGGCACTCTCGTAGAAATTCAAAGTTGAAGCTCTCTTGGAGCCGGTCAGGAGCATCATCTTGTAGCAGTTCTCACTGATGGCGATCTGCTTTGCATGATCGAGGCACTCGCGCGCATAGCCGCGGCAGCGGTAATCCGCGTGCGTGACAACATTTTCGATGAAGGCGTAAGGGCGCACTCCGCGGGTAAGATTCGGAATTATAACACAGACGCAGGATGATACGATCTTTCCGTCGATCTCGTTTATGATGAGATGGTGATTCGGATCGTTTATTATCTGCTCCCACGTGGACGACAAGTGATCGTCTTTTGCGGGAAGGCTTTCTTCGTGCAGATACAGATACAATTCCAAAAGCGCATCCAAGTCGTTGATGTCAGCTTCTCTGATCATTTGTCTTCTCCGTTGCCGTCGCTCGGCAGGAATTCCATTACATCGTCTTCGGCAGCGAATTCCGTGGCGCCGATTTCGTCAGAATTCAGTTCTTCTTTCGGGATTATGGAACGGATGACAGCCGTTACGACTTCGTATTCTTCCATCATGTTGTCGTGATCTGTCTTGATCGCGCCGACGTCGCCCGCTTCAGCCGCGGCCTCGAGCTTGCCCGCGCGCATGGACAGAGCGGTCGCTCCGATCATCTTCGACGAGCTCTTGATCGAGTGCACGTAGATCGAATAATCATGCCAGTTAGCACTGTCGTAACTCTTCTGCAGATTGTTCGCTTTCTCGATCTCGCCGTATGCGTATTCCGCAAGGAGCGAACGGTAGAGCTCCTCATCATCCTGGCAGTAGCGCAGTCCCGCCTTGGGTTCTATGCCGACTGATCTAAGGCTCGAAAATGCGTCTTCGCCGAAGCCGTCGCCGTCATTCTCCACGGGCTCCTCGAAAACCTTTTCAACCTTGTCTTCCGGGAGATATTTGGTGATCATCTTCTCGAGCGCGTAGTTGTCGATCGGCTTCGTAAGATAATCGGAGAATCCCTCGGTCAGATAACGCTCTTTCGCGCCGATGACCGCATCAGCTGTAAGGCAGACGACGGGCACGTCTTTGCTTAATCCGTCAGAACTCTCGCGGATCTTGTGGAATGCCTGCGTGCCGTCCATCTCGGGCATTCTCTGGTCCATGAAGATCATGTCGTATCTGGTCTTTGCGGCCATCTCGACTGCTTCCGCGCCTGATGTTGCGGTGTCTATCTTCATCTTCGTGTTCTTCAGGAGATTGACCGCGACCTTGAGATTGATGCTCGTGTCGTCGACGATCAGGATATGCGCGGAAGGCGCCCTGAACGATTCCCTGTAAGGTCTGCCGTCAGACAGGTGCTCCTTGAGACGCTCCTGGAAATCGCCGATTGGCATGTCTGATACGACTGTCTGCGGGATCATTACCGTGAATATGGAGCCCTTGCCGTATTCGCTTTCGACGTCGATCTTGCCGCCCATGAGTTCGACTAAATGTCTCGTGATGGGAAGACCCAGACCCGTGCCCTCAAGCGTGCTGTTGCGCTCCATTTCGAGACGCTCGAACCTCTTGAAAAGCATGCCCTTGTCTTCATCCTTGATGCCGATTCCCGTGTCCCAGACGATGATCGTCAGAAGGATCTTGCCCTCCTCCTGTTTCTTGAAACGCACCTTCAAGCTGACCGAACCTTTGTCGGTGTACTTGACCGCGTTGTTCAGAAGATTCGTGAAGATCTGTCGGATCCTGACCTCGTCGCCTTCAAGCTCGTCGGGTATCTGAGGATCGACTTCGACGGTGAACTCAAGGCCCTTGTCCTGCGCCTTGAAAAGCGTCATGTTGTTGATGTCGTTTAAGAGCGAACTTAACTGATAAGGGGCAATGATGAGATCCATGCGGCCGGCTTCGATCTTGGAGAAATCCAGAATGTCATTGACGATCGCGAGCAGATTATGACCTGCCTTTTTAACATCACCAGCGTATACGCTGATGTTCTCCAAGGCTTCCTGGACGACCATCGGTTCGCTCTCGGTAAGACCCATCGCCTTGTTGTCTTCGCGGATTATCATCTCGTTCATGCCGAGGACCGCATTGATCGGCGTTCTTATCTCGTGAGACATGTTCGCAAGGAAGTCGCTCTTGGCGTTGTTTGCGCTCTCCGCGCGCGCCTTCTCTTCAATGAGCTCGCCCTGCGCTCTGACATATGGTCTGACAGTTAAGAGCGCAAGAGCCGCGCCGAAAAGAAGCGAGACGAGAAGTATTATCACGTAACCCGTGACGATTGATTTTGTCTGCTCTGAGAGCTGGGCTTCAAACCATTCAACCGAGAAGTCGACCGCTACGACGCCAACGACATTGCCCTTCGAATCAAGGACCGGGCTGTACGCACTGTAGAACGAACCCCACTTGTCGGTGTACGGAACTTCATCGACCGCAGCCGTTCCCCTGCCCGCTTTTGCAAGCGCTTCGGTGAACTTTACATCATCGCCGTAGCTTGCGGGCTCCTCCTGGTCCAGATCGATCGTGAAGATGAAATGGCCGGGCTCGGATTCCTTTATGCAGTAAACGTATTCGAGTTCAACGTTGTCTCTGAAAACGGCAAGCGTATCGTAGATCTTATTGTATTCGGCACTGCCGACGGTGTCTTCAGACAGCGTTTTCATGGCCTTGCTGTCAACGGAACCGGACGCGCAGTTTGCGATATCGAGCATTCTCTGCTGAATAGATCCGCGGATTCCGATCCTCGACATATAGATCGAGACCGAACAGAAAAGGATACTCGAAATAAGCAGAATTCCTTCTACCATCAGTACTATCTTAGTGGAAAGACTTTTCCCGGATAACACTAAGTATCCCCTCCCGCGCGTTTATTTTGATATAAATAATAACTGAAAAAGCATTATATAATCAATGCTTTACAACATATCCGGCCTTTGAAAGCGCCTGTGCCGCGCGTTCAAGATCATCTTCCTTCACCAGGATATAGTCGGTGTTGTAAGTCGACACGGCGAAAATCCCTATCTTCTTATCTGCGAGTATTGCAGATATTTTCGACAGGATCCCGATAAGCGAGAAGTCCAATATTCCCTCTATGCGAAAACCTTTCCACCCGTCTTCTCTCGCTGACACGGCAGACGGCGTATCTTCAGTCCTGCATACAAGAGATATCTCTTCATCGGTTTTGCCTATAAAAAAGAATTCCGATGACGTATCGATATCGGTTATCTTTTCGACCTTGCATACGGTAAGGCTGTACGGAAGTATTTTAAGTTCCATGTCGTTTTCCTCGCATATCAACGCTCTTTTCGGATATTATATCTGATTTTTCGCAAGGGGATTTTCACGATAAGCAACACCAATAATCCGAAGTGTTGCCTAACCGACAGGGAAAGCCCACATTGTCCGTTGTTTCAGGCATTTGCCGATGATTAAATCAAGCCGTCAACCAAACACAAAAACACTACAACCAACAGAAGGAAGGACACATGACATGAACAAGAAAATTATGGTACTTTTGGCAACAAGCGCTCTTCTCGCTTCAACCGCTCCGATCACCGGATGCAGTTGTGCTGCTCAGCGTGCAAATTATCTGCCCACTGTTCCTGCAGCAATCGAGACGACCGCAGCTTCGGAAGAAACAACAGTTGAAGCGACAGAAACAACAGTCGGCATAACAGAATCAACATCTGAAACAACTCAGGAAACGACCGCAACAGCTAAGCCTACAAACGCTCCGGTAGTAATCCGCAGAGCATCTGCAAAGCCCGCAGCAAAGAAGACAACTGCAAAGAAGCCTACAACTAAAAAGGCAAAGCCTACAGCAAAGCCTGAGGCAACAAAGGTTACATTTAAGTACGCAGTTGGCGAGCCTCTTTTCTTCAATCCCTCAACCGACAACGGCACGACAGATAACGGCAACAAGCCTTCCATAACAGAAGATGCTGAGCCTGAGAAGCCCGCAACAAAGAACGAGGATGAGAACAAGAAGCCTTCAACAAAGAAGGGCGAAGACGAGAATAAGAAGCCCTCAACAAAAAAGGGCGAAGACGAGAACAAGAAGCCCTCTGCAAAGAAGGATTCCAAGACAAAGAAGACACATAAGAAGAACCACAATTCAAAGAAGTCTTCCAAGAAGAACTACAAGAAGATCAACTTCAAGAAGCATTCTTCCAAGAAGTCTTACAAGAAGAGCTCTAAGAAGTCCAAGATCGCTAAGAAGATCGCAAAGTTCTTCAAGAAGCTTCACCAGATGAAGAAGAGCCACAAGCACTCTGTTAAGCACATCAGGATCGTTAAGGCTCCCGTCAGACACAGATAATCCATAGCCACAGATATCAGTTAAGCCCCGCAAACCATAATTTGCGGGGTTTTTTAATGCTAATTGTCACGGTTCCTTTGGACTTCCGGATGTTAGAATGATATGGGTGGTAATTTCTTACTTTTTCAAAAATAGTGAATATATTCTTATTGCCCGGGAACTTCCGACTTTTCTGATGCTATGGGGAGGAACCATATGAAATTCAAGCGTACATTAGCATTTTTGCTCAGCGTGGTATTGATGCTCAGTCTGATGCCCGCTATCGTTTTTGCGGATGAAACTGAACCCGTGCCTGAAGAAACAGGCGTTGAAGAGACCACTGAACCCGAAGACAAAGAGGAGGAAAAAGACGCAGAAGAGCCTGCGGACAAGGAGTCAGACGAAGACGAAGATGACTCCGAAGCGGACAAAGTCTACGAGTTCGAAGGAACAAAGCGCGCAGGCGAATCAACCAAATCTTCAGCAAAAGCTGCAAGCGGCACATGGGGCAAGATCAAGTGGACGTTTGCAGGTAATACTCTCACCATAAGCGGTAAGGGCAACATGCCCAACGCGAAAGATTCTGACAGCATTCCGTGGGCCGATTACAGAGAAAATATCGAGATCATCAATGTCAAAAAAGGCGTGAAGTCGATCGGAGCATATGCATTCTTCTTTTGCCAAAATATAAGTAAAGGCTCGTTCCCCGGCAACATCAAGAGTATTGGCGAAGGTGCTTTTGCCTTTACGAATGTTACTAAGGTCCCTGTTCCCAAAACCGTAACATCTATCGGAAACGGAGCTTTCGTCGGCACTCAGATCAAGAATATTACACTGCCCAAAAAGCTCAAAAAACTCGGCGCAGCCGCATTTTCAATGTGCTACTATCTAACCCGGGTCTCGATACCCAAGAAGATAAAGTCAATTGGTGCTAACACTTTTTACACTTGTAAGAGCCTCACAAAGGTCACGTTACCGAAGAATCTGAAATCGATCGGCAAGCAAGCTTTCTGTAATTGCACAAGTCTTAAGAGCATTAAGATTCCCAAGAAAGTCAGATCTATCGGTGAATCTGCATTTGCCTATTCAGGTATTAAGAGCATTAAGATCCCCAAGAAAGTCAGAACGATCAGTAAACAGGCTTTTGGCGAATGCATGAATCTTACAAGTATCACGCTGCCTAAAAACCTGAGATCCATCGGAGAACAGGCTTTCTATAATTGCAAGGGTCTTAAGAGCATCAAGATACCTTCGAAAGTAACATCGATAGGAAAAGAAGCGTTTTACGGCTGCACCGCTCTTACAAGCGCCAAGATACCCGGCAAGGTGAAAACCATCGGCAAAGGAGCATTCCATGGCTGCGAAAAGCTTACAAATGCCACTGTTCCAAGCAGCTTAAAAACTCTTGGAGACGAAGCATTCTGCGGTTGTTCGTCTCTTACGGGTGCCATTACCATCCCCGGCGGTGTGGAAACGATCGGCTCCGGTGCTTTTTTCAATTGCGTTAAGATCCCGAGCATTAAGATCGGCTATGGCGTTAAGACAATTAAAGACGCTGCTTTTGAGAGTTGTACGAGCATCAAGACCATCACTATCCCAAGCAGCGTAGAAACAGCCGGCGCCAGAATTCTGAATAACTGCGAGAACCTTGAAACGGTCAACGTCACCGAGACTTTGAAAAACAGCAGTTCTACTGCATTTAGCGGCGTTCCCTCCACCTGCAAGTTCAATTATCTCGACAAGAACCCGATCGAAGTTACCGGCAAGACCGCAACAGTCAAGGCCAAGAAGGTCAGGAAAAAGAATCAGACCATCGCCGCATCCAAGCTCTTCACTTACGTCCGGAGAGGACAGGGCGCGTTGAGATTCAAGAAGATCTCCGGCAACGGCAAGATTACGATCAACAGCAAGACAGGCAAGGTTACCGTTAAGAAGAAGCTTAAGAAAGGTACTTACAACATTAACGTTCAGGTCATGGCAATCGGCAACGATTCGTACAGAGATTCAGGCTGGACCGACGTGACCATCGTTATTAAGGTTAAATGATCTCGTTACGATAAGCGAAAATATAAGGGCTTCGGGATTCCCCGGCGCCCTTTATTTATCTTCGTATGTATTCCCGTTTGGAACCAATAAGATAAACACTAACATGACCATGGTCAAAAGCAGTACTTTCATGCCTGTTAAGGCCGCGACGGTCTGATAATCTTCAGACAGCATTATGCCCGCCGTGAAGGCCCTGGAAATGCGCTTGTTTGTTAATCTGACCGTGTCAGATAATCTGCCGTCAGGACTCGTGATCTTAATTGTGCACGACTGTCCTTTAGGACATCTTACTATGAGTTTCTGACCAATAACAACAGCACCTGCATTTTCGTTGTCTGTAGCGATCTTGTAATCGCCGTTAAGCGGGACATCGCAGTTGTATCTGTAAAGGTCAAAGCTGACCTCATCACAGCCGTTCAGATAATAATCGTAGACAAAATCACCCCTGAGATCCATCAGTTTGATGAAGCCGGGTGTATTCTCTTTTGCGTCGCCGTAAGCCTCGATCTCGCTTAATCCTGCCCTGTTTCCGGACGTTTGGATCAGCACTATCTCGAAGCCTTTTACGTTCTTCTTATTAACCGGAATCTTCGTTTCCGAGCCGTTCGGATTCAGTCTTCCTGTCTCTGTCTCGCTCCCGTCATCGAAAACAATCTTCGCATTCTCGACATTGTCTTCAAGACAGGGGTTGTCGTATAAACAAATGCTCTCGATGTCAGAGGGATCTTTAAGAACAACTTTGATCTTCTTTTCCTTGTCCTCGGACGAAGGTGTCCAAACGCCCGCAATCTTAGTAAAATCAGTGTTCCCGTCGTTGATGTTATCGCAGTCGAAAAGCATGAAATCATTAAGCAGCTGACTGTTCCCGGAGGTCGCGGTGACCGATGCGTTATATAGCAGCGAATCTGTTTTCCTCTCCCAGAAAACCTTGTCCGAATTAACGATTCCTTTGATATGCGGATACCAGTCGCCGCGCTGCGATTCGTAATTTGAAATCTTCTTTATGGTGCCGGAATCATAAACGTAGTGCGTCAGCGTATTGACCGCAACGGGGAACCTGACGCGGTCACTCCACATAAACGTATTCGTCTCCTGCATATAATCAGTGTCGTAAGGATTGGACGTGGCAGAAGGATTTACGTAATCGTAGTAATCGGGATTGGCGTACAGCGCAGTCGAATATGCAAACCCTTTATAGACAACGGGCCTGTAAGAATCCTGTTTTTGCAGCACCCTGCCCAGCGCGCTCTCAAACGACAGACTGACCGCCCTGTGGCCCGGATGAAGATCGTAATCGACACAGAAAATGACATCAGGTTTATGCTCATCTATGTGGCTCTCATAATCGTAATCCAGATTGTTCTTGGTGATCTTCTCGCCGTCCCTGTACGCAGGATGCGCGTCGGTCGCATATTTGTGATCGAACCCCGATACCGTCTTAACAACTTCATCACGATCACCGGTGTGGTTATACAGATGCGGCTTGTCCCTGAACACCGTGGATCCGTAGCCCAGGAAATAGATGTTCTTCTCGGGTATTCCGTACGATGTCAGAGTGCTGACGGCTTCGTTAGCGCGCACCTGCCCCAGTTCTTTGCCAATCTTGTATGAGCTTTTCGATACGCCGGAATCACCGTTCTCACCGAAAACAACATACACATCGCTGCCGTATTTAACGTATTGCTCGAGAACCCCGCCCATCAGCAGCACGTCGTCATCTTCATGCGGAACGAAGACCATGACCTTCTTGCCGGCAAACATATAATCCCTGCCGGAATCAAGTTCCTGCCTGAAGTCAGCGTTTTCGCGATTGCTCCACACGGAACAATCTATCTTGTAAAAGGCGTAGTATCTTAAGAACGCAAGCGGAATGAAAACAGGGATCACGAGCAGGTAAAAGCACATGAACTTCTTTTGGCTGTCGAGACGGACATACTGCAAAACATGAAGTCCCGGTACAAAAACCGCGACAAAAAACACCAGCATGAACAGCTGATAGAACAACTTGTCCGCGTAAAAACCCGAATACAGCAAATAGCAGAATTCAAGCGAAAGAATACCTGAAAGAAGTATGTTTTTAAGCTGTTCTTTCGCCTTATCCATTCCCCTTGACTCCCCTCGGATACAGTAATTATATCACCCTTAATCAACACTTCCGTTCCGCTGTGGTGCTTAAGCAACAGAAAGCCCTTATATTGCTGATTGGAAGGCAAAGGCTGCCTTGCGATAATAAGGCCGTTAAACATGAACCAAGCAGACAGGAGAACAAGACAATGATCACTCGCGTCAGAAACACAATTAACCGTGAACAGGTTAGTGACGTATATATCTTCAACGAGAACGATACAAAAGACGCACCTGTTCTTAAATGGCTTATCGGCAGAAGGATCATCTGTCCGAGATGCGGCTGCGACAGAGACGGCCAGTACGGCATCGCCAGGATCGCAAGAGCTTCAGAGACCGATGCATGGTTCTACTGCCAGAATTGCGATACCAGGATCAAGTATCACAGAAATCCCTCAGGTTCCATCTTAGGAATAATCGAGAGCAGGGACTGATTAATTACGACATCTTAAACTTTAAGATACATTTGTAACGTTGCATTCGAAAAGACTTTCTTTGCTGTTGGTTGGTAAAGAAGGTTTTTTCATTTCCAGGATCTTATGTAGAGCGATACGTCCTTTGATGTCACGCGGAGCACGCCTTCGCTGATGACCCCTTCGACATCCTGATCATCCGCATTGTTATCGTCCGATAAAACGACCGTGCATTTGCCGGGTCTTACAGGCGTGACAAACGGAACGTGTCCGGCAAAAACGGCCAGGTCTCCTTCTGCACCGCGCAGATAGAGACCTGCTACGTCCTTGTCCATGACGCTCCCGCCGGGAGTCAGTATCTTAAGCCTGAACTTCTCCATTTGATTCCTGCTCCGGATCAGTTGTTTTTCGCTGCCGCCTTGGCAACGGCTTCATCTATGGTGCCGACAAAGAGGAATGCCGATTCGGGCAGGTCGTCATACTTGCCCTCGATGATCTCCTTGAAGCCCCTGATCGTCTCTGTAAGCGGCACGTACGTGCCCTCGATTCCCGTAAACTTCTCGGAAACGTGGAACGGCTGAGAGAGGAACCTCTGTATCTTACGCGCACGCTCGACCAGGATCTTATCCTCATCCGAAAGTTCATCAAGTCCCATGATGGCGATGATGTCCATGAGCTCTGTATAGCGCTGGATTATGCGCTGAACTTCTTTTGCGGTATCGTAATGCTCGCGTCCGACTACCTCAGGCGACAGGATCCTGCTGGTCGATTCAAGAGGATCAACGGCAGGATAGATACCCTGTGACGCAATGTTTCTCGACAGAACCGTCGTCGCATCAAGATGCGCGAACGTAGTTGCAGGCGCAGGGTCCGTGAGGTCGTCTGCGGGCACGTATACCGCCTGGATCGACGTGATGGATCCGTTGACTGTTGACGTGATCCTCTCCTGCAGAGCGCCCATCTCGTTAGCGAGCGTGGGCTGGTAACCTACTGCGGAAGGCATTCTTCCGAGCAGTGCGGATACCTCTGATCCTGCCTGAGTGAATCTGAATATGTTGTCTATGAACAAGAGCACGTCCTGTCCTTCTTTGTCTCGAAAATACTCCGCCATGGTAAGTCCTGACAAAGCGACTCTCATTCTTGCTCCCGGCGGTTCGTTCATCTGACCGTATACCAAGGCGGTCTTATCAAGAACTCCGGACTGCTTCATCTCGTTATAGAGATCGTTGCCTTCACGCGTTCTCTCTCCTACGCCCGTGAATACTGACAAGCCGCCGTGCTCTTTCGCGACGTTGTTGATGAGCTCCATGATGAGGACCGTCTTGCCGACGCCTGCGCCTCCGAAAAGACCGATCTTTCCGCCTTTGGAATAAGGGCACAAAAGATCTATGACCTTGATGCCCGTCTCGAGTATCTCCTTGTTGGAAGACAGCTTTGAATATTCCGGTGCCGGCCTGTGGATATCCCATCTTTCAACGCCTTCGGGAGAAGGCCTGAGATCCGTGGGCTCGCCGAGTACGTTAAAGATCCTTCCGAGAGTCTCTCTTCCTACAGGCACTGATATCGGTTTGCCTGTATCAACGGCTTCGGTATCACGGCCGAGACCGTCCGTAGATGACATCGCAATGCATCTTGCCGTGCTGTCGCCTATGTGCTGGGCTACCTCTACGACAAGTCTTTTCGAACCGATCTTAAGTTCAAGGGCATTGTTTATCGGAGGAAGATGTCCCTCCTCAAACCTGACGTCAACTACCGGTCCCATTACCTGGGCAACAGTTCCGATGTTTCTTTCATCCATAGTCTGCCTCCTACTTTCCTGCACCGGACACGATCTCGGTTATTTCCTGAGTGATCGCGCTTTGACGGGCACGGTTATATTCAAGTGTCAGATCATCGATCATCTGTTGTGCGTTCTTTTTCGCACTGTCCATTGCCATTCTTCTGGCAGCAACTTCGCATGCAAAACTCTCTCTTACAAGAGCATAGAGTTTGGCCGCAATATACTCGGGTACGAGCTCTTCAAACATTGCATCAGGTGCAGGTTCCAAGACCCCGCCGAGTTCTTTTGCATCAGGATCTTTTTCCAGCGGAAGAAGCCGGAAGACCCTGGGCTCCTGGCTCATTATCGAGATGTATTTGTTATAGACGACAAGGACCTTATCTATCCTTCCTTCGAGAAAATCCCTGCAGCAGGTCTTTGCCTCTTCAAGAGCGTCATCGTAAGAGTAATGCTCGGATGACAGATAGCCTTCCTCGTCCGTACCTTCCTCTTCGTCAGACTCTTCAGCCTGATGGTATCTGTCGTAAGATCTCTTGCCGATCGGCTGGATCTCATAAGCATCCATTGTCCTTATGGTCCTGAAAACATTGGCATTGTAGCCGCCGCAAAGGCCTCTGTCACCCGCGATCACGATTAGACGTGTCTTCTCGGGCTCGTCGTTTACGATCGTGCCGGCTTCTTCATCAACAGCTTCAGCATCCTTCTTTGCAATGCCGAAATACGGGCTTTTCTTGCACTCAGGACTTGCCGCAAGAGCCATTGTTATCTCCGATAAACCTTTGGAATACTCGCGGCTCGTGTTCATGGAATCACACGCGCGCTTGATCTTCGAAGACGCGACAAGACCCATTGCACCGGTAAGATGCAACGTCGAGCCGAAACTCTTTATTCTTGTCCTTAATGACTTGATATCCTTAGCCATGATTACTTCTTCTTCATCTTCTCAAGAACTTTCTTGAGTTCCTCTTCGTCTTCTTTTTCCCAGGAACCGTTCGCTATGCGCTTCATCCAGTCTTTATGCTCGTGGTCGAGCTTCTCATAGAGGCGCTCCTGATAAGCTCTTATCTCGCTGATCTCATATTCATTCAGATAGCCGTTGATTACGGCGTAGATGATGCCTACCTGTCCGCCGACGGGTACGGGCGCGTTGCGGTCCTGCTTCAAGACTTCAACGATTCTTTCACCCAAATGTAGTCTTGCTCTCGTGTCAGCATCGAGATCGGATCCGAACTGTGCGAACGCCTGCAATTCCCTGTACTGCGAATACAGGAGCTTCAATTCGCCCGATACCTTCTTCATCGCCTTTACCTGCGCGGAACCTCCGACACGGGATACCGAGATACCCGGGTTGATGGCCGGAATGATGCCGTTGTGGAACATCTCTGTCTCTAGGAATATCTGTCCGTCGGTGATCGAGATGACGTTGGTCGGAATGTAGGCAGATACGTCGCCTGCCTGCGTCTCAACGATGGGGAGCGCGGTAATGGAACCGCCTCCGAACTCCGGTGACACGCATGCCGCGCGTTCAAGAAGTCTCGAGTGCAGATAGAAAACATCGCCCGGATAAGCTTCTCTTCCCGGAGGTCTCCTGATGAGAAGCGACAGTGCTCTGTATGCGACGGCATGCTTGGAAAGGTCGTCGTATATGATGAGGACGTCCTTGCCCTGCTCCCTGAAATATTCAGCCATCGCGCATCCGGAATAAGGCGCGATGTACTGGACAGGCGCGCTCTCCGCAGCCGTTGCCGACACGATTATCGTATAAGCCATCGCACCTTCTCTTACGAGGTCGGATACAAGGGAAACGATAGATGTCGCCTTCTGTCCGATCGCGACGTAGATGCAGATGACGTCCTTGTCTTTCTGATTGATTATGGTATCGATGGCGATCTCGGTCTTACCTGTCTGACGGTCACCGATGATGAGCTCACGCTGGCCTCTTCCGATCGGGATCATGCTGTCGATGGCCTTTATTCCGGTCTGCAAAGGAACCGATACGCTCTTTCGCTCGATAATACCGGGAGCTTCCGATTCGATAGGTCTTTTCGCGTCTGCGAAGATCGGTCCTCTTCCGTCTATAGGTTCTCCTAAAGGATTAACGACGCGGCCAAGATAACTCTCGCCTACGGGGATCGAAAGGACGGTTCCCGTGCGCTTGACCTTGGTGCCTTCCCTTATGTCGTTCTTGTCTGTCAGGATGGCAACAGACACTGTATCGTTCTCAAGATTCAACGCAAGTCCGGCCGAGCCGTCCTCAAACTCGAGAAGCTCGGTGGATACGCAGTTGCGGAGGCCGTATACGGAGGCGATACCGTCTCCTACAAGAACTACCGTACCGACTTCGCCCATATCTACGCGGGTCTTGTAGTTCCTTATCTGTTCCTTGAGAATATTGCTGATTTCTTCAGGTTTGCTAACCATAATTACGATATCTCTTTCTCTAAGTTTTTCAGGTTCTTTATGACACTGCCGTCGAAGAACATTCCGTCCGCCGTTACCGTTATTCCGCCCATCAGAGCGGGGTCTGTCTTATACTTCGGTCTTACCGTCTTGCCCGTGATCTCTTCAAGCTTGGCAACGATCTTCGTCTTCTCTTCTTCAGTGAGTTCAACGGCACTCGTTATCTCGGCATATGTGAACTTCTTGTAGTCCTCATACATATGCTCGAATTCTTTCTGGGCATCGAAAAAGTGACCCATGTCTGCGCGGTCCGTCATCACGGCAAGAAAAGAGAACAAGACTTCATCGACTTTGCCTTCGAAAGCCTTCTGCAGTGCTTCCATGCGCTCTTTCTTGGGAATGCCGGGATTAGACAGAAACTCAATATAATCGGGCATCTCTTTGAAGAGTTCTTTCAAACTCCTGATGTTGTTACGGATATCGTCGATGTTGCCCGACTCATATGCCGTCTCGAAAAGCGCAAGCGCATATTCTCTGCCCGTAGTGTTCATTTGGTCTCACCCAGTCTGTCGATCGCGTTGTCGATGAGTTCTCTGTGGTCATCCATATTGATCTCACGCCTGATGATCTGCTCTGAAATAGCCTGCGACACATCAACGATCTCTTTCTTGATGGACTCCCTGGCTTCACGTCTGTCGCGCTCGATGTCGGCCTTGGCTTTTCTGATGATCTGGTCGGCCTTTTCGCGCGATTCATAGAGCATGATCTCATTGCGGCTGTTTGCGCGCTCGACGGCCTCACTGATGATCTCATCAGCTTTCTGATCCGCGGTGGTGATCTTCTCTTCCCAGCCGGCCTTCAGCTTCTCAGCTTCCTGATGCGCTTTCTCGGCCTTGCGGTACTGCGATTCGATCTCGTTCTCTCTTTGCTCTTTGATCTTCTTTACAGGCTTGAAAAGGAACTTTCTCAAGATCAGGAAAAGTATCACAAGGTTTGCCAGTGAGATAACTACCTGCCAGATATTTATCGAAATAATATCCAGATTCTGCATATAGCTATGGCTCCGTTATTACTTCTTGATGGCCTGCAGCAAAATATCTACAAATCTGCCCGGTGCGACAAAGATCAAGAGGATCGCGATGACCAGAGCGTAAAGACCCGTGGTCTCCGCAACGGCGCAGCCCATGAGCATTGTCGTGGTTACGTCGCCTTTGCATTCAGGCTGACGTCCGATGGCCTCGCATGCCTTGGCTACGGCATGTCCTTCACCGATACCAGGACCGATGCCTGCGATCATGGCGCATCCCGCACCGAGAGCGCAGCCGCCAAGAATGATTCCGATAGCAAGTTCTAACATTTTCGACCTCCGTATGTGTTTATATATCAGTTGTCTTATGCGCTTTCACGCTTGTTCGCACTAATTACAGCCGCACGCGCAGCTTTGCGTTCTTCACGCCTCTTTTTCCTCGCCGCGAATTCCTCGGCAGGGAATCCTCCGGAAATATAGAGCATTGTCAGCATGGCGAAAATAAACGCCTGGAGTCCGCCGCTGAACAGATCGAAATACAGCGACAGCACTGCGGGGATTCCTACCCTCAGATACGGGAAATCAGCAAGGACTCCCGGAAGGAACGAGAAGATCGTCTTAGACAGGCCGCTTAAGCCGACGGATACCAGGATCGATATGATCGAACCCGAAAGCACGTTGCCGTAGTGACGGAATGCCATGGACACCGGCGTTGCAAACTCGCTGATGATGTTCAAAGGCGCCAGGAGCGGGACCGGCTGGCCGAAGCTCTTGAAGTAAATCCAGGGGCCTGCCTTCATCTTGTAGTAAGTGATGAGGAAGAATACCAGTATTGCCCATCCTGCGGTTATGTTGATATCTGACGTCGGCGGGAAAAGGCCCAGCAGCGAAGAAAGGCTCGAGAAAGCAGACAATCCCAGAACAGCTGCCACAAAAGGAGCAAATCCTTCAAAGAATTCTCCCATGTTCGTGTTGACCAGATTTGTGGTCTTCTCAACGATCCATTCGGCGATCAGCTGCCTCGTCGAAACGTTGCGCGTCTTAAGGCCGCTCGTGAGGAAAAGGCACAAAAACAGGATTCCCAATATTACGCACCAGGAATTGACCTGTGATTCCGTTATCGGAAGATCCTGTATAGGAAGCTTTATGGTAAAGAACACATGCGCGCCCGTAATGTCGATCCCCTCAGATGCGGGAACAAACAATATCTTGATAACGATCGCGGCTACAAAAGAAAGGACCGACAGACAAAGGAAAATGACGCTCATGGCTCTTCATCCTCCTCTTCCGTTTCAGCTTCAACTGCGGTCTCAGGCACACTGTTTCCTTCCGGACTTACAGCAACAGCCGTCTTCTTGTCTTTATTGGAGAACATTCTCAGATACACTGCCATTGTCGCAAACAGCAATGAGGCCAGCGTCGCGATGATGTCAAAGTAATCTCTGAATATGAGCGCCACTGCAAGCAAAACGATCATAAGGGCAAATCTCAAAGAATGTGAACCCCTCATGATCTCCCTGGCTTTTTTCTCATCGGAAGAAACGGCCTTCTGAATGCCAAGGCCCATCAAGAAGAAATTGATGATGCCTGTTCCGGCACCGAGCAGATTGCCAAAAAGAACGCTGATCTCCCACCTGCCGATGACAAGGAAAACTGCCTGCATCAGCACGCTCAAGATCAGAGTCACCAGACATACGTACAGTGTCTCCTTTTTGACTGTAGGATCGATCTTCATTAAGAGCCTCATGTTCCTTTCAAAATGCCTTATTCCATATTTAAAAGAATAAGACTAACAGTATCCAACTCTTAATTATACTAGTCTAATTGAAGTATGCTCAGAAAAATCGGCACAAAAATATTAATCTGAATAAAACCCGTTTTCGAAAAAATAACTCTATTTCCCGATAACTTCGTTCATGCTTCCGGTCCTGTAACCGGTCAGATCCATCGTTACATACGTAAAACCGAACGACTTGAACGAAGCCGTGATCTGACTGCGGACGTCATCGCTGATAAGCCTGGAGAACTCATCCGGGCGGACCTCGATCCTGGCCATGGTGCCGTGAATGCGGACGCGCACCTGATGGAAGCCGAGGTCTAACAGGAGCTGTTCCGCCTTATCGACCATTGCAAGTTTTTCCTTTGTAATCGTTTCACCGTATACAAACCTTGAAGCAAGGCAGGCAAACGACTGCTTATCCCAGGTCGGCAGACCGAGAAATTTTGATAAAGCCCTGATGTCTTCTTTGGTAAATCCTAATTCGCGCAGAGGGCTTCTGATACCCAGTTCGGCAACTGCCTGAAGACCGGGACGGTAGTCTCCGTTGTCGTCAAGATTGGACCCTTCCGCGATCACTGCAATGCCTTCATCTTCAGCGATCTTAATGATCTTCTCAAACAAGCCGTGCTTGCAGATATAGCATCTGTTTTTCGGATTTTGCGCAAAGCCCTCGATTTCCAATTCCTCTGATTCGAAGATCACCTGACGTACCTGATGAGCTTCGCAGAATTCCTTCGCTTCTTTCAGTTCCCTTTCGGGAAAAGAGCACGACTTCGCCGACACGGCAATCGCCTTTTCGCCCAAAGCCTCCTTTGCCGCATAAAGAAGAAAAGTCGAATCAACGCCGCCCGAGAACGCGACCGCCACGCTGCCGCAGTCTTTGAGCATCTGCTTCAGATCTTCGTATTTCTTTAACTGTCCGGCAGTTACTTCATTAACGGAGTTTTCCAAGATCATGTCCTCTCACATCCGCTCGTCAGATCTTTTATCACTTCTCCGGCAATCGTCAGTCCGGCTACGGAAGGAACAAAAGCCGTGCTTCCCGGAATGGATCTGCGGACCCGGGAATGGATATCCATCCCCGAAGGGCAGACGGCATCCGGATCGATAGCAGGACTTATGGGTTCCTCCTCCGAATAGACGACCTTCAGCTTTTTAACGCCTCTCTTCTTGAGTTCGCGGCGCATTACCTTTGCCAGAGGGTCCATCTGGGTCTTATAGATATCGGCAACACGGAACTTGGTGGGATCGAGCTTGTTGCCCGCGCCCATCGAACTGATTATCGGAATGCCGGCATTCGTGCACTGCATGACCAGTTCGATCTTAGCCGTGACGGTATCGATCGCGTCGACCACATAATCGTATTTATCGAACGGGAAATCAGACGCGTTTTCGGGCAGGAAAAAACAATTATACGTGTTCACGACAGCTTCCGGATTGATGTCCAGAATGCGCTCTTTCATAACTTCAGTCTTGTATCTTCCGACGGTCTTCATGGTCGCGATGATCTGCCTGTTTATGTTTGACAGACATACTTTGTCATCATCGATCAGATCAAATGCGCCTACGCCGCTTCTTGCCAGCGCTTCGCAAACATAACCGCCGACGCCGCCGATACCGAATACCGCTACACGGCATTCAGCTAAGCGCTTCATCGCGGCTTTACCCAATAATATTTCTGTTCTCGAAAACTGATCTGACATGGTACTCCCTGCTTTGTGGTTCAATTATACCAATTGCGATTTTGATATTTAAGCTTGAGACAACATCATATGCACCTTTCTGATTTGGTTTTCACAGGTTAGACGGATAAAAACCGTTTTCGTTACATTAATTCTTTCAATTCAGGATAACTTCTTCGCCGGAATGAACGTACTCTAAACTGTCGCCCATAATGTCCTTCATTACGCCAAACGCCGGTATGCCTGTACAATGGCACGTGACAAACTTCGTCGGATAATTCCTGAGTTCTTTTGCGATGGCTTTGATCTCTTCGATCTCACTCTCACTGTAATCCGTTTTCTTCATCAGATGAAATCCGCTGACAACCAGGTCCGGAGCCTTCCCGTACTTCTCCATATACGCATCGAGTATATTCAGAATTCCGTTGTGAGCACAGCCTGACATCAGGATCGACTTGCCGTCCCGGCGGATCACCAGAAAATGCTCGTGCCCGAAATCGTCCTTCTGATATCCGTCTCCTTCTCGGACCAAAAGATTCTTATTCGTTGACGGAAGTTCGTGGCTCCTGCCGCGGATCACAAACAGCTCCAGTTCATCGTCGATCACCTTGTCACCATGCAGGAATCTGACCTGCGGAAGTGATGCAACAGTCTTATCGATTCCTATGTACCGGAACCTCGGCGAAGCTTCCTCTCCGTCATCCGCGTAATAATCTTCAACGGCAGACTGCTGCATGTAAATGAGAGCTTTGCCGTTGATCTTCGAAAACGGGATTATTCCTCCCGAATGATCGTAATGTCCGTGGCTTAAGACAACTGTATCGACTGCGGACAGATCGATGCCTAAAGCGTCCGCATTGCGTATCGTTTCTTCTGACGGACCAAGATCCAGCAGAAGCTTATGCTTTCCGGTCTCCACATAAAACGAGAGCCCGTGCGCATAAGCACAGCCGCATCCTCCTTCCGTATTCTCGATAAGATTGATTATCTTCATAGTATTAATTTCAGTTAACCTGCCTGTAAAGGAGTGATGATAGAATTGATATCGCTGCGAAAATCTTTTTCATAACAGCCCCTTTCTTGCGTTCTATACCTTGTATATCTTCTTTCCCTGAATGATCATCGAGAGCGGATAACCGCTGTTATCAAGTTCCGTAAAACCACCGCTGAGATCGTGATCAAATTCCTGAAGTCCCGTGACGACAATTCCGTTATTGCACATTCCGGATATGATCTCGGACATCGGATGCGTGTAGTCGGTAAACGTCTTTGACTGATAGCTCTTTAAGGTCATGTAATACATGCCGCCGTTCCCTGTCCACTCGTGCTCGAAATACGAATAATGGCATTCAAGGCGGTGATTAGGATCATAAAGCTCTTCGCCCTGCGTCGTAAGCATGTTGGTGCACGGATGCTGTTCATTGATGACTATCAAAGCCCCCGGCTTCATGCTTTTCGCCACAACGGCAAAGAACCTGTCAAGATCATCAAACCAGCAAAGCGCGCCGATCGTAATGATGACTATATCAAAAAGCTCCTTAAAGCTGTCATCGATATCGTAAACATTGGCCGCCACGAATTCACACGGCAGACCAAGTTCTTTTGCCTTGTCATTGGCAAACGCCACCTGGTTCTCAGCGATATCAAATCCGATGCCTTTCGCGGCTTTTCCTGATTTCACCAGCGAGAGCAGCTCGCGTCCGTTATTGCAGCAGTAATGACCGATCACTTTCCCTTCGGTATCGATCGTCTTCAGAAGTGCTTTCGTCTCATCATTGAAAAAGGCATACTCCTCATTGCTGATACGCTCGGTTATGTCTGCGCCCCAGGACTCATCCCTCTTATCGAACGCCTCTTCCCAAGCTGCTTTATTGCCTTCAATATACTTATCCATTTTTCCCGATTCCCCCGCAAAAACAACTATCTAAGGCTTCCCTCAAACAGTGTCATTATAACATGCGGCGTTTCATCTTCCTGAATCAGCTTTAGGTTTTGCGCCCATCAGAAAACTCAGCAGCGGGATCCTGTAAGCGATCTCCGCGCAGGCAAATGTTGCCGGAAAAGCGCATAAGATCGGCACGAAGTATGCCGTGAGAGTATTGTTTTCGATGAGTCCTGAGAGCCAATACTGAAACAATACGATCCAGAGGAAATGAATGCTGAAAAAGAGGAAAGACCTTTGAGATAAGTAATCTGCGACTTTGTCTGACTGATTCAGAACACGCTTTCCGATCCCGATCAGTGCCAGGATCATGAACCATTCCGTGAAAGCTTTTGCTATCGTGTTAACTGCCCCGAAATCTTTTCCGGACCAGATAAACATGTAAACATCAGCTATGCCTGCAATAAGGCCGACGGCCAAAGAAACATATCTGTACTTTTCCGTTTTCTCCAGTATCACGTCATTTGAAAGAACGTAATATCCGATAAGGAATACGTAAAGGTATTCCGCAAAGCTCTTGCCTCCGACGACCAGGAGATCGTATAAAAGCGGGAGCGGTATTACAAAAAGACAGAGTGCCCAGAATGGCATATTCAACACGCTTTCTTTCTTGAAAATCAGTTTAGACAAACTGATGATTCCAAGACCCGCGATCGATATCACAAACAGAAAATAGAGAAACCAGAACTGCCCGACACCAAAGCCGCCGTCGAACCCCGACAGATCCGTCCACTTGGCAAAGAAGATCCTGTAATGCGCGAAAAAACCTCCGTTATAACCGCAGTTTGTCTTATCGCCTATATAGGCCATGACCGGGCAAAAGACCAGCGTGCCGAACACAAAAGGAATGATGAGCCTCTTTACCCTTTCTATAATGAACTGCCCGTAAGTACGCTTCTTTAATGCATACCGGGTGCTGATTCCAGCCAAAAGGAACATTACGGGCATGTAGAAAGGACTGCAAAAAACGATGAAACTGCTTATTACCTTATCCGGATGGAAAAGGTAATAATTCAGCTCTCCCCACGTGTTAAAAGCCTGGGCGGCATGATAAGGGATCAGCAAAAATATGATCAGGCATCTTATGTTATCGATATAGTGTTTTCGCATACAAAATCCGGGTTAAATAACGTTCACTTTCTCGAGATCAGACCGATGGCTATCAGTTATTCGAGCTATGTTACTCGATATATGTTGCCATAGGGAATAAGTATGTCGTGACGATCAGGATTATCACGGTTATCACGACCCATACCGGGATAGTGATCATGAGCAGCTTCTTGTTACGTTCCTTGCTCATCCTGCCCTTGAGCTGAAGGCCGGCCAAAACAGTTATTATCGCGAAGATCCCTCCGGCGAGTATCAACAGGAATGGCGTAAAGAACAATATGTAACCCAAATAGTTAATAAGGAAAAATTCGACCATGGAGGCTACTGAACAGATCAACATGCCCTGCCCGCAAATATAGACCTTATTCAGAATCTTTCTTTTGTCCGCCTCCGTGTAGTCGGCTACCATTTCCAATGTTTCTTTCATATCTGCATCCATTTTGTCACTCTTCCTCTCTCCGCGCAGAAGATCGCGGATGTCGATGTCGTAAAAATCCGCCAGCTCGATCAAAACGCTGATATCCGGCAGTGTATTACCATTCTCCCAGCGGGATATCGTCCTCACGGATACAAAAAACTTGTCCGCGATCTGTTCCTGAGACAGATTCTTTTCCTTCCTCAGTGTCTTGAGAAATGTTCCTATCTTAACCTGATCCATGTAGGCCTCCTTTCGAAAAAATGGTATCCGCTTTGGACTATTCTGAACACGACAGAGAGTGACGGCTGCCGTGTTTTGCTACCTGACAGAGGATGTCCGGTTGTATTTTATCAAACGAAATAGCACAAGTATTCAAAAGCAAAACATTCTAATTCTATTAATATCACTACATCATTTCACTTAGTTTTCCGTAATTCTCAGTAGTATTCTTTACGGACTCTTCTCATCAGAGCCCATACATTGTCACCGTAATTGCTGAGCATTACAGAAATCATGTTCTTATCAGGATTGTATTCGGCAATAGCACTAACGCCGGGATCGCACCCCTGCAAATAGGCATAATCCTTTCCATTGGGATTATCAATGATCCATACTCCTAAACCGTAAAAACCTTCCTCGGGATCATTTCCGTCACCACTTTGTTTAGAAAGCATTTTCGAGAGCATATTTTCAGAAATGATCTTATGAGAGAGAAGACCCTGCCAGAAGTTTATAATATCCCTTGCTGTCACGAAAGCACCGCCGTCTCCGGTCCCTTTTGCTCCGACGGAATAAATGTTGGTGCGATAATCCTTCGTGTTGTCACAGTAGATATAATTGTGCGCACACTTTGCCGGCAGCCTGTCGAGTTCAAAATAACCCGTTGATCTCATATCACAAACATCAAAGATATTCTCCTTAAGATAAGCATCAAATGCCATT
>JAEEGL014124240.1_pt1 | contig 25972 bp, 18 predicted proteins | sample 9134231 | NCBI WGS metagenome assembly JAEEGL01 (sample SAMN16246548, study PRJNA631951) | gut metagenome | biome: gut microbiome; feature: rumen; material: fiber-attached | host: Bos | place: Iran: Karaj | collected 2018-10 | reverse complement strand
GGGTAAGGAAGCCCTTTACTTGAATATCGAGGGTAAGGATTCCGGAACTATCATCGGAAAGCGCGGACAGACACTGGACGCTATCCAGTATCTTGTAAGCCTTGTAGTAAACAAGGATCAGAGCAAGTATACGAGAATAGTGATCGACGCTGAAAACTACAGAGCAAAGAGAGAAAGAACCCTTGAAGCTCTGGCTTACCGCCTTGCCAACAAGGTATGGAAGAGCAAGAGAAGCGTCAGACTTGAACCCATGAACCCTTACGAAAGAAAGGTCATTCATGCTACTCTTCAGAATCATCCCCACGTAATCACCAGATCCGAGGGCGAAGATCCCTACAGAAGAGTAATAATCGAATTAAAATAGTCTTTTAAACCTCATCGAAGTAAGATATAATAGCGATGAGGTTTTTTACTTATTAAACTGGAGTTAAAAGATATAGCAAAATGAGAGAAGATACGATCGCTGCGATCTCAACTGCATATGGAGAGGGAGGAATCGGCATCATCCGCGTGTCGGGAGACGACGCATTTAGGGTTGTGCAAAAAATCTTCACTGGAAAGCTCAAGGTAAGAGAAATGGTATACGGCCATATCATCGATGATTCAAATAATGAAGTGATCGACGAGGCAATGGTCTGCTCTTTCAAAGCACCGAAGAGTTATACGGCAGAAGACGTATGCGAGATACAGTGCCACGGTTCTGTAATATCTCTGAAAAAAATCCTCTCTCTGGTTCTCAATCATGGAGTGAAGCTAGCTGAACCCGGCGAATTCACCAAGAGAGCTTTTTTAAACGGAAGGCTGGATCTAAGCCAGGCGGAAGCGGTCATGGATCTCATCAAAGCCAGGACCGACAGCACCTTCGAAGTGGCTCTCGACCAGCTTAAGGGCGGTTTTTCTGGTAAGATAAGAAAAATCAGAGCTGAACTGGTGGACGTGCTCGTGGATCTCACGGTGAATATAGATTATCCCGATGAGGACATTGAAGAGATCACCTACGAGAAGCTGATTTTTTGCTTAAATAATATAAGGGAAGAAATCAAGGCTTTCACGGATACCCTTGAAACGGGGAAGATCATGAGGGAGGGTCTGAAGATTTCCATTATAGGCAAGCCCAACGTGGGAAAGTCCTCTCTGATGAATGCTCTTCTTAAGGAGAGTCGCGCCATAGTTACGGCTATACCGGGAACGACGAGGGACACCATTGAAGAGGAGCTTTCCATAAGAGGGATCCCCGTGATTCTGACGGATACAGCCGGCATTCACGAGACTGAGGATGAGATAGAGAAGATCGGTATCGAAAAGAGTAAAGAAGCCTTCAACAGGGCGGATCTCGTAATATTTATCGGAGATCTTTCGAGGGAACTGGATCAGGAGGACAAGGACATCATCGATGTCATCGGTTCAAGACGGGTTATCTGCCTTCTTAATAAATCAGATCTTGAGAGAAAACTGGATACCGATTATCTGAAGAAAGCTCTTCCCAATGCCCTTTTCATCGAAGCTTCAATAGCTGAAGATGAGGGCATAAGGGAACTGGAGGAGACTATATGTTCCATGGTTTACGGAGGAGAGGTAAGACAGAATGCGGGAACGGTAGTCACCAACGTGAGACATGGCAATCTTCTTAAAGAAGCCCTGAGCTCCGTGAACGATGCGATCGCCATGGCCGAAAGGGGCGAAGCTCTGGAACTTCTTGAGATCGACGTGAACCACGCATACGAAAGTCTCGGCCTTATCATCGGAGAAGAGGTCGGAGAAGATATAATAGATGAAGTGTTCAAGCGCTTTTGCTTAGGAAAATAATAATGGATCAAGAGGACCCTATGGAAAAAATATTGATGGGAGAATATGACGTAATAGTGATCGGTGGAGGCCACGCGGGCTGCGAGGCTGCTTTGGCATGCGCTCGTATGGGACACAGCACTCTTATGTTCAGCATAAATCTTGAAGCCATCGCTATGATGCCCTGCAACCCATCCATAGGAGGGACGGGCAAGGGACATCTCGTAAGAGAAATCGACGCTCTTGGCGGCGAGATGGGAAGAAATATCGATAAGAGTTTCATCCAGGTCAAGATGCTGAATACAGCCAAGGGACCAGCGGTCCATTCCTTAAGGGCACAGGCGGACAAGAACAGATATCATCTTGAGATGAAAAAGACCCTTGAAAATACCGAGAACCTTGACATCAGACAGGGAGAAGTGACGGACATACTTGTAGAAGACGGCAAGGTCACGGGAGTAGTGACAAGGACACATACCATATATAAAGCTAAAGCTGTTATCCTTGCTACGGGTACTTTCTTAAGGGGTAAGATTTTCATTGGAGACGCCGTATTTATGAGCGGACCAAATGGCCTTGCTCCTTCGGTGGAGCTGGCGGACAACCTAAGAGAAAAAGGAATGAAGCTCAGACGCTTCAAGACCGGGACCCCGGCGAGATGTCTTGGAAAGAGTCTTAACTACGAAAAGATGACAGAGCAAAGAGGGGACGAGCCCCCGGTACCCTTTTCTTTCATGGATGATGAGATCGGTGACAACAAAGGTCTCTGCTGGCTAAGCTATACCAACGAGGAAACCCATAGAGTCATCAGGGAGAACTTCTCCAGATCAGCCCTCTTCGGGGGACAGATAGAGGGAATCGGCCCCAGATACTGTCCTTCCATAGAAGATAAGGTAAACCGTTTCAAAGACAAGGAGAGACATCAGCTCTTCGTGGAGCCTGAGGGACTCGATACCGATGAGATGTATATACAGGGCATGTCATCCTCTCTTCCTGAAGATGTACAGAGAGATTTCTATAAAACCATTCCAGGTCTTGAAAATATAAGGATTGTGAGACCGGCCTATGCCATCGAATATGACTGTATCGATCCGCTGGATCTCGGCCTCAATCTGGAATACAAAGGTCTCGGGAATCTTTTTTGCGCAGGGCAGTTCAACGGATCCTCGGGTTATGAAGAGGCCGCCTGTCAGGGACTGATGGCAGGAATAAACGCAAGCCTTAAAATAGAAGGGAAGGATCCTTTTATTCTCGGAAGAGACGAGGCGTATATCGGGGTTTTGATCGATGATCTGGTGACCAAGGGGACCAATGAGCCCTACAGAATCATGACTTCCCGAGCTGAATACAGACTGCTCCTAAGACAGGATAATGCAGACCAGAGACTGACGGAGAAGGCATACAACATCGGGCTTGCCACAAAAGAGCGCTACGACAGGTATCTTAATAAGAAGGAAGCCGTGGAACGTGAGATGAAGAGACTCAAGGAAAAGAGCCTGACAGCAGCGGAACTCAAGGATTTCCTGATTGCTCATGGGACTACGGAGACAGAGGGAAGGGCCACCTTCATGGAACTTCTTAAGAGGCCACAGATTACATATGCCGATCTTAAAGAGATAGACGATAACACAAGACCAGACCTTTCGTATCACGAGGTCACCCAGCTTGAGGTGGAAATCAAATACGAGGGATATATCAAGAAGCAACTCCAGCAGATCGAAAGATTCAAGAAGCTCGAGGAAAAGCGACTTGATGAAGATCTGGACTATGAGTCAATCGATGGGCTCAGGCTAGAAGCGAGACAGAAGCTCTCCAAGATAAGGCCTTTAAACATCGGCCAGGCGTCCAGAATATCTGGAGTTTCACCCGCAGATATCAACGTGCTTATGGTCTACCTTGAAAAGAGACGAAGAGAAAAGAATAAATGATTCAACTTACAGAGGAACAAAAGTCAAAACTTGATAAGTATATGGAAGGGATACTCTCCTGGAACGAGAATGTAAACCTCACGAATATTACGGACCCGGATGAATTCAGAGTGAAACACACGCTGGATTCCTTGGTGTGCCTGGATTTTCCTGAGTATGCGGAAGCGAAGAGCGTAATAGACGTGGGTACGGGAGGAGGCTTCCCGGGTATACCTCTTGCAGTCTGTTCTTCCGAAAAAGAATTCCTGCTCCTGGATTCTTTGAACAAGAGGCTTAAGATAATAGGAAGCCTTACGGAAGAACTGGGCATAAAGAATGTGAGCCTGCTCCACTCAAGGGCAGAGGATGCCTGCGGCAGGAAGGAATATAGAGAGAATTTCGATGTCTGTGTTTCAAGAGCTGTGTCGAACCTGTCCACCTTATCGGAATACTGCCTTCCTTTCATAAGAAAGGGAGGATATCTTCTGGCTTACAAGGGACCTGAATGTGAGAGGGAACTTAAAGACGCTTCCCGTGCCCTTAAGATCCTGGGCGGAGAAGCGGTCGACATCAGGGACACGGAGATGAAGGAATATGGACTGGAACATAAGATACTGGTCATCAGGAAAGTAAAAAACACTCCGAAGGCATATCCGAGAAAGGCAGGAACGCCGCTACGGAATCCGCTCTAGGGTGTGATATTGTTAATAAAATAACAATATATAGATGCATATAATCATTTAGATGTTTCACGTGAAACATCTATTTTTTATTTTGTTTTTTCATATTTTTATATGGAAATATGTTTTCCTTTATTGTATAATACAATAAGACATATAAAAGGGAGGATAAAAGTGGGTAAATCTATAGCAATTTTCAATCAAAAGGGTGGCGTTGGTAAGACCACTACAAACATCAACCTCGCAGCCTGCCTGGCTCACAGAGGTAAGAAAGTCCTCATCTTGGATATTGATCCTCAGGGGAACACAACCAGTGGTATAGGTGTAGCTAAGAGAAGCCTTAAAAACACGGTTTATAACATACTGATCGATAAGAACTATGATCCCAGAAAGGCGATCATTCATACTTCTACCGAGAACCTGGATCTGATTCCGGCCAGCGTCGACCTGGCTGGTGCAGAGGTGGAACTCGTTCAGATCGAAGAAAGAGAGAAGACCCTTAAGATCGGGCTGGACAAAGTAAGAGATGACTATGATTACATTTTCATCGACTGCCCTCCTTCACTTGGACTTCTCACCATCAATTCGCTTACGGCTGTCGATTCCGTTCTCATCCCTATTCAGTGTGAATTCTATGCTCTTGAAGGTGTAAGCCAGTTGGTAAGCACCATTGAGCTGGTTAAGAAAAGCCTGAATCCCAAGCTGGAGATCCAGGGGGTTATCTTAAGCATGTTCGACGGAAGGACGAATCTGTCCGTCGCCGTCGTTCAGGAAGTAAAGAAATACTTTGGCGATAAGGTGTATTCTACCGTTATACCCAGAAACGTCAGGTTAGCAGAAGCTCCGAGCTTTGGAGTTCCCATCCTGAAGTATGACCCGAAATCCAGAGGTGCAGAGGCCTATATGGACTTTGCCGATGAATTCTTAGAGCAGGAGGAAGAATAATGGCTGCTTCCAAGAAAGGCGGATTGGGAAGGGGTCTTGATGCTCTGTTTGCGGATGCCGCACCTGTTGCAATCAAAGAAGTTAACAACCCTTCAAAGAATAAAAAGAACGAGGCGCCGGTCGATGACGGCTCTGAAAAGGTGAGATACCTGAGCGTCCACGACGTTAAGCCCAACGAAAACCAGCCCAGAAAGAGTTTTGACGAAGATAAAATCTCCGACCTGGCAAATTCTATCAAGGAGAATGGCATTATTCAGCCAATCATTGTCCGCGAAAAAGGCAAGGGCTTTGAGATCGTTGCCGGAGAAAGACGCTGGCGCGCTGCCATTAAGGCAGAACTTAAGGAGATACCCTGTCTCGTAAGAGAACTCTCTGATGAGCAGAACATGCTCCTTGCCATAATAGAGAACATGCAGAGAGAAGACCTGAACCCCATAGAAGAAGCCGAAGGACTCAATCAGATGATAAAGACATACGGGCTGACTCAGGAACAGGTTTCTAAAAACGTCGGTAAGAGCAGACCGTACATTTCCAATTCCCTGAGACTTCTCAAACTTCCTAAAGACATCAGACAAATGATGGAAGACGGAGTCTTAAGCGCAGGACACGGAAGAGCGCTTCTTGGCATGGAGAATCCTGAAGACCGCGAAAAGCTGGCCAGGAAGATCGTCGAAGAAGGCTTGTCCGTAAGAGAGACGGAACAGCTGGCAGCCAACGGTCTTGGCGGAAAGCGCAAGAGATCTCCAAGAAAACCGAAGAACCCTGACCTGGCAAAGGTTGAATCAAATCTCAAGGAGGCTCTTGGAACGAGGGTCAACATCAAATATTCCGGCAAGAAAGGCAAGATCGAATTGGAATTCTTTTCAAGAGAAGAACTGGAAAGACTCATCGAAATGCTGGAGTCGCTGGGCAAGTAAAAAGAGATTTATGTGTGGGAGTGTTTCACGTGAAACGCTCCCTATTTTTATTGCATTTTGTTTATCGCGTTCAATCGCTAAAGTGTTGTGTGCCACAGGGGCTTATAGGGGCAAAACTACCTATATCTTGTAGATGAAATCCAGAGGCTTATGTGTTATAATTAATTTGAGTTTTTGTGACCAGATGGAGACTTTGGAAATGGAAGACATCAAAGAAAATAATATATATTTCCCTGTTCCCAGGATAATAATCGATGAGCAGGGTAAGGTCTTAAGCGCCAACGAGCACATAGGGGAAGTCTTTCTCTATGAGAATATAGTCGGCAGCGATGTTTTTATGCTGACCGGAATCAAAGTCGGCGAACTTTTTAGTTGTGCTGAAACCGGAGAGCATCCTCTTCTTGAAAGGAACAACAGGACCTTCAAGATTTATGCCTATCATGAAACGAGACGTGATGACGAACTGGCTGTCGCCTTTACGGACATCACGGTCCTCGAGGATCTGAAGGTAAGATACAATGAAGAGAAACCCTGCATCGCAAAGGTTCAGATAGATAACTATGATGAACTTATCGAAGCACAAATAGGAAGCAGAGACAATAATCTGGCTTCAAATATTGAAAAGATTATCAGAAACTGGGGCAACAGCCTTAACGCTTCCATAAGCCGCGTTAAAAACAACAAGTTTAATATCTGGTTTGCCCAGGGAAACCTTGATAAGCCGGGGTTTACCAAGTTTGAGCTCCTCGATGAAGTAAGAAAACTCGAGACCAGCGCAGACTTCCCTGCAAGTTTGTCCATCGGAATCGGAGTGGGCGGCAAGACCATGGATCTGACCGAATCCTATGCTGACGGAGCCCTTGATCTGGCTCTTGGAAGAGGCGGAGATCAGGTAGTCATCAAGAGGATAAGCAAGATCGAGTACTATGGCGGCAAACTTCAGTCCGTAGAAAAGAGCAACAAGGGTAAGTCCAGAATCGTAGGACACGCTCTCACTCAGCTGATAGTTCAGGCATCAAGGATATTCATTATGGGGCATGTATCCTCAGATATGGATTGCTTCGGAGCATCTCTTGGAATAGCAAGGCTTTGTCTTTCAAACAACAAGAACCCCTATATAGTTATCGAGAACCCCAACGAGTCTCTTGATGAACTCTTCTATCAGGCCAGAAGCCTTGACAGATATAACTTTATAGGAAGAGACCGCGCCATGGAACTCTGTGAGAAAGATAGCCTGATCATAGTAGTGGATACCCACAGACCCGATATGGTCCAGTGTCCGGAACTTCTTCAGCTCTGTGACAGAGTGGTAGTCATAGACCACCACAGAAAGATGGAAAAAGGCATAGAGTCCCCTGTTCTTAATTATATGGAGTCCTACGCATCGTCGGCATCGGAGCTGGTGACGGAGATTCTTCAGTACATCCTTCCCAAGAAGGAACTGGAGAAACTCGAAGCCGAAGCGCTTATGGCAGGAATTACCATCGATACGAATAATTTTTCCATAAGGTCCGGAGTGCGTACCTTTGAAGCTGCGGCCTGGTTAAGAAGACAGGGGGCGGATCCTGCAGAAATCAAGAGGTTTTTCCAGGAGGAAATGAGCAACCTTGTCATGAAATCCAAGGCTTTGACGGATGCGACCATATTGTCAAGCGGCATAGCGATAACATCCATTCCGGGAAACAGAAGCGACGCGCAGTTGCTTTGCGCACAGCTTGCGGATAAACTGCTCACGGTTAAGGGTATAAGAGCGACCTTCGTATGCGGCAGAGACATGGAAGACAGAACGGTCGTAAGTGCCAGGTCTCTCGGAGAAATAAACGTGCAGGTCGTTATGGAAAAAATGGGCGGCGGAGGTCATCTCACCAACGCAGCCTGCCAGGTAGACCTCACCGTTGAGGATGCAATAAAACGAATAATGGAAATCACGGAGGAAACAGTGATATGAAAGTAATATTATTAGAAGATGTAAAGGGTTCCGGCAAGGCCGGAGACGTGGTAAAGGTAAGTGACGGTTATGCGAGAAACCTGCTGATCCCCAAGGGACTTGCCGTAGAGGCCACCCCTCAGAACATAAAGCAGCTTGAAAAGAAGAAAGCCGCAGAGGAAAAGAAATTCAAAGAGGATAAAGCGAGAGCTCAGGAGATGGCCGAAAAGCTTCTTAAGGAAGGCATCGTAATTAAGACCAAGGCCGGCGAAAACGGCAAGATCTTCGGTTCCATCACATCAAAGGACATAGCGGATGCTCTTAATGCTTTGGGATATGACATTGACAAGAAGAAGATACTTCTGGATGCTCCCATCAAGACGACCGGAGTTACAGAAGTAATGATCAAGCTTTTCACCGAAGTGACAGGCAAGGTCAAGATAAACGTAGTGGCTGAATAACTGGAGGCAAAAGATGGCAGAGAGGATTCCTCCCCACAATGAAGAAGCTGAAAAGTCGGTACTTGGAGCGGTAATGCTCAACAAAGACGTGCTTTTCGATGTCCTTGAGGTGGTAGAAGAAGATGATTTCTATAATCCCGCCCACAAGGAGATATACAAGGCTATTTGGGAATTATATAAAGACAACAAGGCCGTTGACGTGCTTACCGTGTCTGAAGAATTAAAGAGACGCGGAGTGCTTCAGATGGCAGGTGGCAGAGCCTATGTGGCCCAGCTTACTCTTGACGTGCCTTCGACGGTTAATGCCGTAGAATACGCCAGAATAGTGAACGAAAAGGCCACCTTAAGAAGGATGATAACCGCCGCAGAGGATATTACGGAGCAGGGCTATAAAGCTTCGATGGATGCAACGGAGATATTGGATTACGCTGAAAGAAGCGTATTCAGCATAGCGCAAAGAAATCAAAAGAGCGATTACACAGACATACAGTCCGTTCTTATCACAAACATTCAGGCTATAGATGACGCCGCAAAGAATCAGGGCAAGGTTCTCGGCACACCAACGGGATTCAAAACTCTCGATGATGTTCTTAACGGACTTCAGAAGTCAAATCTTGTAATCATCGCTGCAAGACCTTCAATGGGAAAGACGGCCTTCGCCCTTAACATCGCCCAGCAGAGCGCTGTATCAGAAGGATCATCGGTTGTGATATTCAGTCTGGAAATGTCCAAGGAACAGCTGGGCCAAAGACTTCTGTCTTCACAGTCCAGAGTTGAGATGACCAAACTTCAGAAGGGAAATCTGGATAAGAAGGACTGGGAGAGAGTCAATCTGGCCTTAGACGAGATGGCCGGAGCCAACATCTATATCGACGACACACCGGGAATATCCCTTATAGAGATCAGGAACAAGTGCAGAAGACTCAAGGCTGAGAAGGGACTGGACCTTATTCTGATTGACTATCTGCAGCTCATGAGTTCGCCCGAAAAAAGCGATAACAGACAGGGTGAGATCTCAGCTATTTCAAGGAATCTCAAACTTCTGGCAAGGGAGATGGACTGCCCTGTGGTAGCCCTTTCACAGCTTTCGCGTGCTCCCGAACAGAGACCGGATCACCATCCGAACCTGGCAGACCTGAGAGAGTCCGGAGCCATCGAGCAGGATGCTGACGTCGTAATGTTCCTCTATAGAGACGACTACTATAACAAAGAAAATTCCGAGAAGCCGGGTGTATGCGAGATCAACATCGCCAAGAACAGGTCCGGCCCGACCAAGACCGTTGAACTTACCTGGGTATCAAGATATACCAAGTTCAGTGACATGGCTCTTTAATGATACTTTTGGAGAAAAAGAATGAGATTCAGTAAAGGTAAGACGAAGGATTACTATCTTCTTACTACAAACGTTGAAAATATTTTCATAAATGAATATATGGCAGAAGCCTCCGGAGACTACGTGAAAGCCTATCTCTATGGGTCATTTTGCGCTGAACACGGCATGGAACTTAAGAATTCCATCATGGCCGGCGCTCTTAAAATGGATGAAGCCGACTTGAGAGAGGCATGGGAGTACTGGCAGAGCAAGGGTGTGGTCACCATTGAAGAGGATGGAGACGACTATAATATAACCATCCTGAATTTAAGAGAAAAACTCTATTCCGCAGAGAAACCGCTTCCCGTAGAGATGAAGGAAGAGTCTGAAGATGATGAGGCAAAGGCCTTTAGAGAAATCGTAGAATATGCCGAGTCCATCATTGGAAGACCCTTGAACGCAAAAGAATTACGTGAAATAAACTCATGGAATACGGAGCTTGATGCCACGAAGGAAGTTATACGCGAAGCTTTTGAGTATTGCAGTGAGATCGGTAAGACCAGCATTAACTATATCTCAAAGGTGATCCTCGCATGGACTAAAGAGGGACTTAGGACGTCCGAAGACGTAAGGGATTATCTCGAGAGAGTGTCCGAAAGACAGGGCATATACAGGAGAATATTGAACTCCATCGGACTCAAGAGAAACATTACCGAAGCGGAGAGAAAGATGGTCGACTGCTGGTTCGATGAAATGCATTTCGACTTAAGCAGAGTCCTCGAAGCCTGCGAGAAGGCGAGCTTCACACAGAGCCCTAATCTGAAATACGTCAACAAGGTTCTTGAAAACTGGAAGGAAGAAGCCGATCAGTGGGGCAGAGACGTAAATCAGAGAAATACCGTAACCCAGAATACCCTCAACAAATATTATGAACATCTCAGAACTCAGGCAGAGGAAAGAGCAGAGGGAAGAAAGAGGGAAGTCTACGAAAAACTACCAGAAATTCGTCAAATCGACATAAATCTTCAGCAATTATCTAGTAAAATATCAAGAGGGTTACTTGGAGGCTCAACCAAACAGGAGATAGAAGCCATCAAGAAAGAGGCAAGGAACCTTGAGAAGGAGAGGGCAATCTTACTTACAGAGAATAACTTTGCCCTTGACTACACTGATATTAAATATCTTTGCACCAAATGCAGCGATACAGGCATCGACGAAAACGGCCAGCGCTGCAGCTGTGTCAAGGATAGGATAGGGGAAGCAGATTTATGGCAAAACGGCAAACTGTAACAACCGCAAAACCATGGTTGTTAAGTGCCATGATAATAAGGATAATGGACTCCCTTGGAGAACTCGTATCAGCCTATGACCGGCTGGCGGATATCCTGAGCTGGACATTATCGGTTTCAGTTATTAATACTTTAAGGAAAGTCCATGAATTAAGAATAGGACTCCTTAAGTATAAAAGGCAGGCGATCGGCGGAGTACTGTATTTCGCAATCGCCGGAATTGTCATGGTGTGGATGATCGCAGGTGCGGTCGATTACTCGTATTCATATAACGGTAAGGAACTTGGTATTGTAAAGGAACAACGTGACGTCCTGGAGATCATGGATCTCGTTTCAGATGAACTGAGCAGGAGTTATCAGTCACCGGTAGCTATCAACGCTGAGGAGGACATCTCCTTCAAGCCGGTCATTTCCTATGGCAAGCAGATAGACGCAGCCGATGATGTCCTGACTAAGTTCACATATATGGGAGATATACAGACGGTTGCATACGGATTCTTTGTAAACGGTAAAAGGGTAGCTACCATCCAGTCTGAAAAGGAAGGACAGGCTGTCATAGATTCCATTATTGAAAAATATCTTACTAAAAAGAAAAAAGAATATGAATATTACGGACTCGTTGAAAATGTTGAAATAAAGGAAGTGGATACTGTCCTCTCAAAGGTCAACAGCAGGCAGGCGGCAGTCAGAACCATTGAAGCCGGGGCCATCAACGAGACGATATATAAAGCTAAAAAAGGAGAAACCTTTAAAGACGTAGCCGAGAAGCTGGACGTAAGCGTCAGAAGCCTGAAGGAACTCAACCCATCGATCAAAGATGAGAAGTCCTTTAAGAAGGGGCAGAAGATCGTTTCACAGAAAACAGAACAGATCCTTAACGTAAAGACCATATCGAAGGAAACCTTTGCGGAGGTGGTTCCCTATGAGACTGAGACCATCAAGTCTGACGACTACTTTGAGGGCGAAGAATTTGTAAAAGTCAACGGGCAGGACGGTAAGCAAGCCGTAACAGCAAGGATAACCCGAATTAACGGAGAGATATCTGAGCGTGAAGACCTGAAGACGGAAATGATCAGAAAGCCCATAAATAAAGTTGTGGTTAAGGGCACCAGAAAGCAGCCTCCTCGTCAGGGCACCGGAACCTACATCAGACCTGTAGAAGGAAAGATACTCTATGGCTTCGGTAACAGGATACATCCGATTACGGGAAGGCGGAAATTCCATGACGGCATTGACATCCCTTGTGCTTACGGAACTCCGATCAAGGCTTCGGATGGAGGAACCGTAATAAGAGCAAGCTGGTATTCCGGTTATGGGCTTTGCGTAGACATCGACCACGGTGCCGGAATGGTTACCCGCTATGGACATAACTCGAGTCTTCTCGTATCGGTGGGAGATAAGGTCTACCAGGGGCAGATAATCGCCAAAGCAGGAAGCACCGGCAATTCCACCGGACCTCATTGCCACTTTGAGGTATTAAAGAACGGAGTCCCCGTGGATCCTACAAACTATACAGGTTGATCCGAAAATATTTAAACAGGAGAAGCAGACCTATGGCTAAATGGCAAACTGTATTGATCAGCAAAATATGGTCATTAGGAGCCGGAATAATTGAATTACTGGACGGAGTGCTGGACGACTGCACAGAGCTTTTGAAGTGCGGAGTCCTCGGGATAATGGATATTTGCGGTGAAACCATCGCAATTTACGACCGCCTGGCAGATCTGCTTTCATGGGCGATTTCCGTCTCTGTGATCACATTCTTAAGAAGAGTCCATGATATGAGAATGGGCCTTCTGAAATATAGAAGGCAGATTACAAGCGGAGCCCTGTACTTTATAATCACCGGGGCCGTGGCGGTCTGGATGATCGCAGGAGCCATAGACTATGCATACTCATATAACGGAAGAGTCCTCGGTATAGTTAAGGAACAGCGCGATGTTCTGGAGATCCTGGACCTCATATCGGGAGAACTCACTCAGGAATATAAATCTCCCGTAGCCATCAGCGGCGAAGATGACATCACCTTTACACCGGTTATTTCCTATGGTAAGGAAGTGGATAACGGAGATGACGTTCTTAAGAAATTCACCTACATGGGAGATATCCAGACCAAGGCTTTTGGATTCTTTGTTAATGGAAACAAGCTGGCCACGGTTCAATCAGAAAAAGAAGGCCAGAAGGTCATCGATTCGATAATAGAGAAATATCTTACTAAAAAGAAGAAATCATACGAATACTATGGCATCGTTGAATCGGTTGATATCAAGGAAGTAGATACTACCCTTGGAAAGATCAACAGCAGCAAAGCGGTCACCAGGCTTATCGAGGGCGGAACCGTAAACGAGACCATATATACGACCGAAAAGGGAGACACCCTTAAGGAAATAGCCAAGACCCTTGGCGTATCGGTCAGAAGTCTGAAAGACTTAAATCCATCCATAGCAAATGAGAAAACTTTTGATAAGGGACAGACGGTCATCTCCCAGAAGGAAGCTCCGATACTTACGGTAAAAACCATTTCCAAGGAGACCTTCGCTGAAGTTCTCCCTTATGAAACGGAAACAATAGAATCCGACAGCTACTTTGAAGGAGAGGAATTTGTAAGAGTCAACGGACAGGACGGTAAACAGGTTGTGACGGCAAGAGTCACACGCTTAAACGGTGAGCTGGCCGAGAGAGAAGATCTCTCAAAAGAGGTTATTCAAAAGCCCATAACCAAGGTGGTAATAAAGGGAACCAGAAAGCAGCCTCCTCGTCAGGGAACGGGCACTTATATCAAACCTGTAAACGTTGCTATCACCTATGGATTCGGTCCAAGATGGGGCAGAATGCACACCGGAGTGGATATGCCTTGTCCGACTGGTACTCCTATACACGCATCTGACGGTGGTACAGTCACGGTAGCCGGCTGGTACCAGGCTTACGGTCTTACTGTAATCATTGATCACGGCGGTGGAATCTCGACCTTGTATGGACATAACTCGAGACTGGATGTTTCGGTAGGTGATAGAGTATCCCAGGGACAGGTAATCGCCAGAGCAGGAAGTACCGGCAGATCCACCGGACCGCACTGTCACTTCGAAGTCAGAGTTAACGGTAAATGTGTTGACCCGCAAGGTTACATTTAAAACAATGCAGAAAGAAACTAAGAAATCGACAAAACTTGCCAAATTTGGGGCAAAGAAAAGAAAAATTAATATTCTGAGACTTGCTCTTATCCTGGTTGTAGGACTGGTGGTGGCATATTTTGTCGTTTCTGCCGTGAAGATAGTAAACCTCAATAAAGAAAGGGCTAAGGTTGAAGAAGAAAACAAGAGACTTACGGAAACCGTTGAGGACCTCAAGCAGCAGCTGGAGATCATAAACACCGATAAGTACATGGAAGGCCTGGCCCGCAAGAGGCTGAAACTCGTCCATTCCAACGAGATACTCTTCGTTCTTCCCGATTTAAGGGTAAATAACGAAGATGAGGCTGTGGGACCGACGGACATGGCCCTCGAAGAAGCCCAGAAGCTGGTGGATGAAAAGGAAGCTGAAGAGGATGAAAAGGCCGCCGCTGAAGAGGAAACCAAAGAGGGAGACAACAATGGCTGATAGGATAAAGATCAAGGAAGCCATAGTAGTCGAAGGAAGAGATGATACCATAAACCTTAAGAGAGCCGTGGATTGCTTTACCATAGAAACCCACGGCTTCGGTATAAAACGGGAGACTCTTTCAGAGATAGAGAAGGCTTATGAAACCATAGGGATCATAATCTTTACCGACCCGGATCACTCGGGAGAAGTAATAAGGCGGAGGCTTAAGGAAGCGTTCCCTGAGGCAAAACATGCTTTTCTCTCAAGAGAAGACGCTCTGAAAAAAGGAGACATCGGGGTTGAGAATGCAGAGCCGGAAGCCATCATAGAGGCACTTAAAAAGTGCAGGGCTGTGACCACGGAAGACAGGGGAGAAATCACGGAAGACGACCTGTACAAGCTGGGGCTTGCAGGCGGATCGGATTCTAAAAAGCTAAGAGAGCTTACGGGCAAATATCTTGGTACCGGTTATGCAAATGCCGGAGGATTTTTAAAGAAGCTAAACGGTTTTCAGATAAGAAAAGAGGAATTGCATGAGGCTGTACGCGCCATCAACGATCAAAGAGATAAAAGATAAATATGGTTTCAGGTTTTCCAAGAGTCTTGGACAGAATTTCCTGACCGATAAAAACATCATCGACGAGATCATCGAGGGGTCGAATATTTCCTCTGAAGATCTGGTGATAGAGATAGGACCCGGCATAGGAGTTATCACTCGGGAGGCAGCGCTTAAAGCCAGGAAAGTTATTGCCATAGAACTGGATTCAAACCTGATTCCCATACTTCATGAAACCCTCGGAGACCTTGAAAACGTTGAGGTTATCAACCAGGACGTGCTCAAAACGCAATTAAACGATTTGATAGAAAAAGAGGAGTTCTCAGGCTCGGTCAGAGTCATCGGAAACCTCCCCTATTACATAACGACTCCCATCATCATGAAGCTTCTTGAGGAGCGGGTCAAGGCAGAGACCATAACGGTCATGATGCAAAAGGAAGTGGCAGATCGCCTCAAGGCCTCACCGGGCAAAAAAGATTTCGGAGCCATTTCCCTCATGGTTCAGTATTTTGCTGATGTGAAGGAAATCGTTAAGGTACCGAAGACTGTTTTCGTGCCTCAGCCAAAGGTCGACAGCACCGTGCTCAGACTGGACGTGAGGAAGGAAGCTGCAGTTAAGGTAAAAGACGAAGCGTTTCTTTTTAAGGTCATAAAGGCGGGTTTCAGCCAGAGAAGAAAGACCCTTTCCAATTCCCTTACGACCCTTAAGGAATTCGATAAGCAGGAGATTATTGACAGCCTCGAAAAGGCGGGAATCGACCCCGTCAGAAGAGGAGAAAGCCTGTCTCTTGAAGAATTCGCAAAGCTGGCAGATGTTCTTTTGGACAAGAAGAAGTGAACTTAAATTAGGAGAAGGACATGGAAGAAAACAGAAACATTGAAACAGAAAGACTGCTCCTTACCCCATGGACCGACTCGGAGGAGGATGTAAAGGGCCTGTACTTATGGGCCTCAAACCCCAATGTCGGACCTAACGCAGGATGGAAGCCCCACGAAAGTCTCGAAGAATCCAGAAAGATCCTCGTAGAAATGTTCCTTCCGGGCGGAAATGCTTTTGCAATCCGAGAAAAAGAAACGGGAGAGATCATAGGAAATATCTCCGTTTACGAGGACAGCGCCAGAGAAAATGTGGCATCCATGGAAGTGGGCTATGCCCTGAAGGAAGAATGCTGGGGAAAGGGCTACATGACCGAGGCATGCAGAGCAATTATGGATTATGCCTTTAAGAAATACGATCTGGTGATCATGGCCATCAGAACCTCGGAGGTAAACAGGAGGTCGCAAAGGGTCATCGAAAAGTGTGGCTTCAAGTATGAAGGAACCCTTAGAAAAGCATATCATATCTACACCGGCTTAGATCGGGATAGCAGATTTTATTCGATTACGAGAGAGGAATGGGAAAATCATGAGAAATAAACTGATAGCGGCTTGCCTTGTAGTGGCTCTTTGCTTCACATTTACCGCCTGCGGGAACCCTAAGATTGAGTGGGGAGACGACGGCATGGCCTTTTGCGCAGAATATGACTATGGCCTTAAGGCAGGTTCCGAGGGGCTTATGCTTGGAACACTGGATAAGTTAAACTATTCGGATCTGGAAGGCGAACAGGACACATTAAAGGAGACCACCGCAAAAGCCATCGAGGAAGCCGGGCTCGGCAAGTACGAGCTTGAGGCATTCTTTGAGAAACTGCCCGAATCTGTAGAAGAAGCTGCAGAAATGGGATACGACATGGGAGACATGCTGTACTGTATGGGAACCGAAGAGGATAATATGGAACTGGGCGTTCTTGAGACGGCAGCTTACCACAATCCTACCGAAAACAAGTACTATCAGTATATCATCTATAACTCGAAGACCTACTACGGCGCCGATAACGTGGACGGAAAGGAACTCGCAGATCTTTTAATGAAGGATTTCGGGCTCAAGGCAGATCCTAAGAAAATCGAAGCAGCAGCAAAGGCAGTCGAAGAAAAGAGCCTGAATTCCAGCGCTGAAGATATTTCCGGAGGCGAGGATGAAGAGGTGGAACTTTCAGATGACGACATCGTCATAGAAGACGACGGTGACGAGGCTTCGGAAGATGAAGATGCCGAGGAAATCGAGATAGCCGGCGACGATGCTGAAGAAGGCGAGGAAGGGGATTTTGAAGAAATCGACCCTTCTGACGTTCCCGAAGAACTTCTTGAAGAAGGTGAAGAGGAAGACTCTGAGGATGCGGATGCTGAAGAAGGTGAAGATTCCGAAGAAATCGATCTGGCAGACCTTTCAGGAGAGGACACCGTATTCATCGATGAAGACGGAAACGAAATCAGCCTTGAGGAGCTCGAAGATGGCGCAGAGGATGAATACATAGAAGGCGAAGAAGGTGAGGAAGGCGACTACGTGGAAGGCGAGGAAGGAGCCGAAGAAGAGCTTAAGCCTACCAGCTACCTGTCCCAGGAGCTTGAATACAAGGGAGACGGATATACCGACATGGTAACTGTATATATTATCTCTGAAGATATGGGCGAAGAAAACATCGGCATCTATATGACCGTAGAAATCAAAAGATGCTATGACGAGCAGTAGTTCAGGACACGCCACAGAGCCATTTAGGTTGAAATTTCACTTTTCAGGATTTTAACCTAAAAGCTCTAACGCACAAAGATATCATCAGACTTATAACGCAAAATTAAAGGGCTGCGGACCAACTGGGTTCGCAGCCTTTTCACGTTTAACTAAAATTTTGCAGAACGGGGGTTTATTCGGCAGGTTCTTCAACCTCTACTTCTACTCCGTCCTTGTCGATGATGTCGCCGGCTTTCTCTTTCACGTTTTCTACGAAGTCGCCAACTTTCTCCTTGGCGTCTCCAACGAAATCATTAACCTTGTCCATTACGTCGGGAGCGGCAGCTTTAACCTTTTCGGACACGTCTTTATACGTGTCGGTAACTTTCTCCTTCGCATCGTCAACAAAGGCGCCAACCTTTTCCTTAACTTCAGGAGCAGCCTCCTTAACTTTATCAGAAACATCGCCGTATACTTCTACAACCTTCTCGGATGCATCACCGTATACTTCGACTGCGGCTTTCTTTGCTTCTTCAACGTAATCCTTGTAATTGACCTGACCATCTCCGTTTACGTCGCCTACTCCATCGGGATTGTTTTCTCTAACCTTCTGAACGACTTTTGTAGCTGCGACAGCTCCGCCAGCAGCGACGGCTCCGCCAAATAATTTCTTAAAGAATCCCATATTTTTCCCTCCTTGAATATGCGAAATACTTTATTAACTTAAATTGTAAAAATATTATATCATAATTCTTGACGGTTGTTAAGGGTTTTGTTTGACCAGATCAAAATATTTGATCAGGCATGGCTTGGCTCGGAGGATCCGGTGATGGGGATTTCTTCTCCACCGAAGGTCGGAGACGACTTCAAAAGGACCTTAAAGAAATCCTTATCCCTTGCAAGAACTTCACGAAACTCTCTGTAAGAAGCGCCGAAATAGTGCTGCTGATCGGAGGCGATGCCGACAGCCTCCACCCCTAGATTTTTTGCGACATAAAGGGCGCGGAATTCGTGATAAGTCTGAGTTACGACTATCATGCGCTCTACGCAAAAAATGCTCTTCGCACGATACATGGAGTCATAAGTGCTGAAACCCGCGTGATCCAGGAAGATGTCTTCCTCGGGAATACCGTTATCAAGGCAGTAGTTGTACATACATCCGATTTCGTTGTATTCCACCTGTCCGTGGTCGCCTGAAAGCAAAAGCTTCGGAACGATACCTTCCTTATAGAGCATTATGCCTGTGTCCAGCCGGTCCTGTAACATGGGGCTGGGAGTGCCATCTGCATAAACTGCGCAGCCAAGAACGAGGGCACACTGGTATTCTTCCGATTTAAGACTCTGTACGGAGCCTTCGTCCAATGGAGTTTCACCGTCATATGAATATACGATATCCCCCTTTACGTCAAAGGCTATGAAAGCACTCAAGACAATGACAAGTATAAGGCAGTTTATAAGTATGGCGCAGGGAATGCCTATCTGGAATTTCAGCTTCCGTGTTTTGTGGTGGCAGATCACAGCACCCAGAAGCAGTCCGAGGCCGCCTAGGAAAAAACCTGAAATAAGAAGGGTTTTCTCGGAGATTCTATCTCTGCCATTTATGGCCCGTCTCTTATCTGCCCACATCAGCGTGAAGGAGAGTAGGTTCGTCGCTATTATAATTATTGCCAGTATCTTCATCAAAACAATCAGTCTCCTTTGCTAATACTATACAACAAAAAATCCATTTTGTGTGATAGGAATGTGAGAAAATGCAGACACCCAAACAATCGGAATGGAAAAAAATAAAAATATTCGATAAATAATAGATAAAAGACTTTTTTCTACTATTTTAATATGGTAAAATGATTATGTATGTTAGCATGCGATTAGTATCGCAAAAAAAACATACAAAACTAACATTTTTATAACCCGCTTTTATATACGGAAAACATCAATATATATAAAGCAAAAATATTAAATGTTGTATGGCTATAGAGGCCAAAAGGGAGAGAAAATGGATAAGAAAAAGAAAAGATCCGGACGTAGAAACTGGAATCTGGATACAGTACGCAACCGCATACTGGTTGTTACACTGGCCATTCTTATGACCATCCAGTTCTGCACTCCGACCTTATCGGGAACGTCTTTTGCTGAAGAATTCAGCGGAGATAATAATGCGGTCGTGGAGCAGACGGAAACTACTGAAAATTCAGATGTCACGGAAGCTGTTCCGGAAGCCGAAGCAGAGGTAACGAACGACGAGACTGCTTCGACAGACGATGTCGTTGAACAGACGACAGAATCCACGGAAGAACCCGGGGAGGAAGAGGCCTCAGATGCGGTCGAGCCTGTCCAGGGCGAGCAGAAAGATGAGACTGCTTCTAATGAAGATAATTCTTCTGAAACTCAGGCGCAGACAGAAGCTCAATCTTCCGAAGAAGAGGCAACAACTGACAATTCAGCAGACGAAAAAGATGCTGTTGCAGATCAGACGGATGATTCCGTAGACGAGTCAAAGGAAGACGGATCCAAAGCAGACGTTTCTTCATCTGATGAAAATGAAGACAAGGCCAATGCTGAGGAAGAAGTCGACCCCATGGATGCAAAGGAATTCGATGGCTATGCCAGCAAGGTAAGCGTACACGTTGACGCGCCTAAGGGAGCATTGCCCGAAGGAACGACCATGGAAGTCAAACCTGTCGACGGATCAGAAGTAATGGACGCTGTAGAGAGCGTTATCGATGACGTTGAAAAGATCAAAGCTGTTGATATTACTTTCTATGATAAAGACGGTAATGAGATACAGCCTTTGAAGAGGGTAAACGTTACACTCACATCGTCAGCTTTCAGCGAAGATGCGAACTTAAGCATCGTTCACTTAAACGATGAGGGCGTTGCCAACGTTGTAAACAACGCGGAGTTCACCGAAACAGCGGAAGGAACAGAAGCTGAGTTCAAAACGAAACAGTTTTCCGTTTATATCGTTGTTGAAACCGGAGATGACGCTCGTCTTAAAGTAACCTTCCATAAGGCAGATGGAACGACAGAAGAGATTTTTGTAAAGGCAAATGACTACGACGAGGATCAGCCGAATCACTTCAATACTGTCGTATACGACCCGGGTCCCGGACACATGGACGAGGGCAAACTGTTCTATGGATGGACGACCGAACAAAACTGGACTGAAGAGAACGTACCGGGCATGAGCATCGAGGAGGTACGCGCCGACATCAAATCAATCCTTGATGGTGGTATCGAAGATCTTGACACAAGAGATTATTATGCGATGTCCTTCAAGGCATGCACGGTCACATATAAGGATCAGTCCGGCGCAACGATCAAGACAGAGACGGTTATGCTTGACGCAAGCAACGAAGGAAGTCACACAATCGACATGTCCTACACTCCGTTCAAGAACTCTCAGAACTTCGAGGGATGGACCACATCGGTGCCGACCGCTTCTGTAGATGATCCGGACACATACACCTATGATCCTGCAATAACGGATTCGAATCTGTATGATATCGGAGACACGCTTACTGTTACAAGCAACGTGACTCTCTATCCGAACATCGTTACCGGTCACTGGCTGATCTTCAATAACAATATCGAACAGAACAATATTGTAAACTTTGGAGATGATGATGCGGACAAGACATCAGCAACTTATATAGGACCTGAGTTCTACGGAAATAATGAAACAACATCCGCTCCGGATGATCCTGACAGATTGGGCTATCAGTTTGGGGGTTGGTATGCTGACAAGGAGATGACGACACCATTTGTTTTCAACAGAACAATTGCTGCTGACACCACCATTTATGCAAAGTGGACTCCAAACGATGCATCGTACCTTGTAGTGTTCATGGTTCAGAAAGCTACAGATCCTGTTGATGATGATGCTTCAAACAACACCTATTCCTTCTATGACAGCGTTAAAAGAACGTGGAAATATAACGGGGGAAATGTTAATAATAATAACAGCTATCCTAACGTTAAAACGGGAGAGATAGTAACGGCTTTCACCGCCGGAAATACCAATGACAGTTCGCTGACGACAAAAGATCTTACCGGAGCCCGTTATGAGCACACGATCAACGAACTCGGATACTACTATACATATAGCGAAAAGAATGCCGGTACTTCCGTAGTAGTTAAAGGCGATGGTTCGTCCGTTCTGTATGTCTACTATGATCGCAAGGAAATAACATACCAGTTTATATACAATGACTCATGGGAGTATAAGACAATAAGCGGTTATCAGTTGGCACATGCAGGCAACTTCTATTATATCAAGGTTGATGGAGCCTGGCATCGGATGGAAGGATATCCCGAAGATGTTTGGAACTGCTATAGCATTGATGATGTTAATAGAAATAACAGGTATATAACATATACATATAGGCAAGGTGGCACGCAATATACGGATACTCGTTATGTTCAAGCCACATATAATGTAACGGAGCCTGTTGTTTTGACTGGATTGTATGAAGGCCCGCTGGATCCGAATCAATGGCCCAATCCGGGAAATAACAGAGTATGGCATGTTGAGGATACAGATTATTACTGGGCTGATCCTATTCCGACATTCATGATTCCTTTGGGCTCAGAAGAGAATGCGACTACAATCAATTTCTATTCAAAGTCATATAGCGGTTCGTCTGATACAGCTACAATACATATTGTATATCAGAATTCCGATACAGGAGAATGGACTGATGCACCTGAAGACTATACAATCAGAAGAGGCGAATCGGTAACATTCAGGGATAACGAAGAGTATACTTGCTATGGATTGAACCAGAATAGAAACAGTGTTACCAATGGATTCGTTTCAAGTACGGGATCGATACCGCTTTACTATCCGGGAAGCAACGGAGGAAGCGGATACTCCGGATACTATACTATCGGAAAGAATAGTTGGGTATATCTCGCGTGTAGAGAATACACATTGACTTTCCAGTCAAAAACGGCTTCGGGTAAGAGAACCGAAACACTTCGGACTAAACAGAGTCTTGCACCATTCAAATACAAGGATGGCGAAGAGTATATTCCTACCGACGGCGGGGCTGGTTATTACTTTAGCGGCTGGTATTATGATCAGACATATGCAAATCCTGTAAATTGGGAAGAGGATAAAATGCCTGCTCAGGCGATGGCTATCTATGCTAAGTGGTCACCGATGCGTTTCCGTGTCGTAATGGACATAACCGGCGGATCCGAAGTGGGACTCACGCGTGCCGATGTAACATTCCCGCAGGATCTGGATGATGATCCAACTACAAATCAGGGACTCTCCTTCCGTATCAACCACGGCGAACAGGTAGACAGTTCAGTTAACGCCGCAACTGCAGAGGGATATAAGCTTATGGGCTGGTATCTCGATCCTGATTTCACGATTCCTTTCTCGTTCAGCACAGGCATCACAGAGAGCTTGAGCCATATGGACATGACTTATGGAAATCTTGCCCTCTCTGATAAGAATGGTGAGATCCCCGGAAATGCGGGCACATATAATGACGGTGATTTAGATGACCCCGATAAGGGTGTAAATGTACGCGGATGCGTTACCATATACGCTAAGTGGCGTAAAGACACAGAAGGAGCATCCGGAATTACTGTTAGATATATCGCAGGAGACGGAACCTTCGAAGGCGGAGAGACAACATTCGTAGATCCCAGCGTATATTCCGACGGATCCCGCGTGTTCACGGTCGGAGGACCTACTCCTAACGACAGTGAATACATGTTCTCACACTGGATCATCCAGTACTGGGATGACAAGACTAATTCCTATCTTGACAGCACATCGAACTTCGCATATGTCGGAGCACCGTTCACTGCAGAGATTTCAAACGCTCACAAAGAAACGGTAGATGGAGACGTTAAGTATGTCATCCAGCTGAAAGCAGCATATATAAAGGATGATGGTGAAGAAAAAGTACCTACTCACATTTACTGGTATGCAAATGATGGAAGCGATGCTTTCCGTAAGGACGGTATTGAAGGCGGAAATGGCACATATCCTCTTGCCATCAATGAGGGCGTAGATATCGCAACGCCTGAAGACCGCGACGGATATGTATTCAAGGGATGGTATAAGGACAGCACTACTGAAGCAGGAGATCCTCCTACGACGATCGATGCAACAGAGCCGAACTTCCTTTGGTATATAAACGGAGCATATTATGATAATGCAAACGGAACAGGCACCGCCGCAGCTCAGGTAGCAGCTGATGAGCGTTTACCTTATGATAACCTGTATGCAATATGGGATGAAAACGAAGTAACCATCAATTATGCTGTTGCAGATGATTGCACTGGCATGGGCACGGTTGACAACGATTCCGAAACGGTCAAGATCTTCTCGGGCGAGCCTGAAGGATCGACCGCCGAAGCGACAGGCAACTACGTATTTGATTACTGGACATGTGATGATGGTGAAGAACACGTAGGAACGGCAGCACACTTCGAACCTTCAAAGGAGAGCGGAAAATATGTAGCTCATACATATTATGCACACTTCAAATTAAACGATGCCGCATATACGATCCACCACTATCTGTACAACACGACCACAAAGGTTGCTGATGATCAGACAGGAAGAAAGAATATCGGTGAGACGCTTACAGCTGCAGCTTCAGAGGAAATTTATTCCACTTACAGCACTGCGACCCAGTTCAGCTTCGTTCCTGAATCCGGAAGCATTACTATAAGCGAAACCGGGGCAAACGAAATCACAGTTTACTACAAGCTGCCGCTTTCAATAAAGGCTGCTGATAAGGATAAGCCGTACGACGGAAGCCCTTTAACCGGTGAGTTCTCATATACGGGAGCTTTGAATGCTGATAAGAATGTGATCGAGGCGGCCCTTGGCACTGCTCCTTCCATCACAACGGTGGCGGAGAGTCCGAGAACGTACTCAGCATCAACAACAGGCATCCCTGAATATTATACCGTTACAAGCAACGAGAGCGGTACACTTGAAATCACACCGAGACCGGTAACCGTAAAGGCAGAGCTTTCACATGACAGCAAGCCATATAATGGAGAGGTTCAGACCCATACTGCAACTGCAACGTATACCACAACAGATACAGTACTGAACGCCGTTAATGGATGGACCGCAACCTATACAGGAAATGCGAACGACTTCAAGGCAAGCAGAAAGGATTTCGGTAAGACTTACACGACAGCGAACGCTGCCAAGTTTGCCCTTTCACTGCCTCAGTCAGTTTCAGCTGACAACTTCGATGTGACCTTCGAAGCAACTCAGGGCTATATGGAGATCACCTCTAAGGAAATTACTGTAACGATCACCGGAAACAATGCAACTCTTCCATATAACGGAAGTGAACAGAAGGTGGAAGGCTTCGACTACACCGTAACAGGTGCAGAGAAGGATGATATTACAGTAGATCTCAAGTCCGGAAAGACTGCAGAAGCTAAGGGAACTGACGTAAAGACAACTAACGACGGTAAGTACATGATGGGCCTTACAGAAGACAGTTTCAGTGTGACGGCCAATTCCGACAACTACACCATTAAGACCGTAGTTGTAAACGACGGCTGGCTGAAGATTACTCCTAAGGACATCACCGTGACCATCACCGGAAATACTGCTGAACTTCCATATAACGGAAGTGAGCAAAAGGCAGAAGGTTTCGACTACACCGTAAATGGTGCAGCAAAGAATGACGTGACCGTAGCTCTCAAGTCCGGAAAGACTGCAGTAGCCAAGGGAACCGACGTAAAGACCGAAAATGACGGCAAGTACATGATGGGTCTTGACGAAGACAGCTTCACCGTAACATCAAAGACTGCAAACTATAACGTAAAGACAGTAAGCGTAACCGATGGATGGCTGAAGATCACCGCTAAGGAGATTACGGTAACAGTCACCGGAAACAATGCAACTCTTCCGTATAACGGAAGTGAACAGAAGGTGGAAGGCTTCGACTACACCGTAGATGGTGCAGCAAAGAATGACGTTACAGTTTCTCTCAAGTCCGGAAAGGCAGCAGTAGCTAAGGGACCTGACGTTAAGACCGAAAATGACGGCAAGTACATGATGGGTCTTGAGG
>JAEEGL011538028.1_pt1 | contig 25973 bp, 19 predicted proteins | sample 9134231 | NCBI WGS metagenome assembly JAEEGL01 (sample SAMN16246548, study PRJNA631951) | gut metagenome | biome: gut microbiome; feature: rumen; material: fiber-attached | host: Bos | place: Iran: Karaj | collected 2018-10 | reverse complement strand
CTGCCGGACGAAGCACTTGTTCTTCGCAAGGCATCCGAACACGTTTCCAAACTTCAGGAACGTATGATTGTTCAGCTGCCTCCTGTCTCTACGGCCAAAGAGAGGCGCATGGACAGGGAAAAGACGGTAATCAACCTTTATGCTGCTGGGCATCCTATCGATGACATCTGGAAGGCAAGTGGCTTCCACAGTCGTAGTTCGGTGTTCCGCATACTGAACAAGTATGCCATAAAGCTTAACCGAGGCAAGCACTCCGGCCCAATCAAAAAGAAAGGCGAAAGGAAGAATAGCCTGGACAACCAAGTTGATGATAACCAATAAAAGAAAATATGAATCTACTTGAAGCTATATCTGCCCGTCACAGTGTACGTAAGTACCTTGACAAGGAAATTCCTTCCGACATCATCGCTGCTCTCCAGGATAAAATCGAGGTGTGCAACAAGGTCGGCAACATAAATATCCAACTAGTACAGAACGAAACGAGAGCATTCACGGGAATGCTGTCGTATGGTTCTTTCAGTGGAGTGAAGAACTACCTTGTGATGGTTGGTAGGAAGTCCAAAGACCTCGACGAACGTGTGGGCTACTATGGAGAACAACTCGTACTTCTTGCTCAGACATTGGGACTTAACACCTGTTGGGTGGGTCTGTCGTACCGCAAGGTTCCAGATGCTTACAATGTTGGAAAAGACGAAAAGCTTGTCTGTATGATTGCGCTTGGCTATGGTGAGACACAAGGTGTCCCTCACAAGATCAAGAGCGTAGAGGATGTCAGTAATGCCAGTGACATCACGCCTTCGTGGTTCAAGAAGGGGGTTGAAGCAGCCCTGCTTGCCCCAACTGCCGTGAACCAACAAAAATTCTCGTTAGAGTATGTTGGCATGAGTAACAATCGCCATCAAGTTAGAGCTAAGAAAGGCATTTCATTGATAGGCTATACACACATAGATTTAGGCATCGCCAAATTTCATTTTGAGGTAGGTGCAGGAAAGACTGTATTTGATTGGGTGTGAGTAAAATTTGACACGATGAGGACAAAACTATTATCTATATTAGTAGTAATACCCATATTCCTGTTCGCCCAGGTGTATAAGGGGGAAGTCGTTAAAATATCAGATGGGGACACTTTTACCTTGCTTGTTAATGGTAAAGAACAAGTAAAGGTTAGAATTGATGGAATTGATGCCCCAGAGAAAGGTCAAGCCTTTGGGAATCGTGCAAAAGAGTATCTGTCTAAATTGATATGGGGAGAATCTGTTATTGTTCAAGTTTCGAAAACAGATCGATATGGTCGCTCTATTGGCAAAGTGTCTACCCCAAAAATCACAGACGTAGGCCTTGAGATGATCAAGGCAGGTTACGCTTGGCAATACCGTGATTACAACAACGACCAGTCATATACAGCAGCGGAGAATTTTGCACGAAAAAACATGAAAGGACTCTGGCAAGATAAAAATCCAATCAGACCCCAAGATTTTCGAAAAACAAAAAGGCAAAATGTCAGTTTTTTTTGATGTTTACTTGAACAACTAAAAGGAATAGATTTAGCGTCTAATTCTTGATTCTTTTATTAAGAACAATCCTAAAGGATAGTTCTTGAATATTATATTCCCGGAACGATAAAGGATAGTTGAAACACTCTAAATCATCAGTTTTTTGTTTCAAAAATCAGTAAAAATAGCATAAAACGCAATAATTTGAGCTTATTATTCACATTTTACGTGCAAAACGAACGAGTTTTCAAGATAAATTCGTATCTTTGCACCAGAATATTAAAAATAAATAATAAGAATATGGCAGATATCAACAGAATCAAAGTTGTACTTGTCGAGAAAAAGAAAACAAACAAGTGGTTAGCGGAGCAATTAGGCAAAGACGCTGCAACCATTTCCAAATGGTGTACAAATAGTGCCCAACCTTCACTTGAAACATTATTGGAAATTGCTAAGGTGTTGGAAGTCGATCCTAGAGAGCTAATCGTGCCAATAGACTCGCAAAAAATAATGATGTCGATTGTTTAAACAAATTTCTAAATTAACGTAAATTAGAATTAATAAATTATGGAGCATTCATTGATTGCTAATTCTGGTATTCAGATAATCACCTTTCCCCTAAGCATTAATACTCAGGAGAAGTTCAAAATGTGGTACCATGAGTGGTACGACACGGAGAACGGAGAGTGGCGTCTGGATCCTGTGTACGAACTCCGTACTGATGACGAGTGTTATTATTACAACAAACAAAAGCTTCATAAAGGCGGTTATTTGAGTGACCCAACCATCGAGATTGATGTTAATGATCTCAAAAATGATGGTATTTTGCCACTTCGCATTGAAGACGAGAACTGTGCTGGGGTTAAAGGAGATATTTTTAACATGACATTCTCAGATAAGGACAACAAGTTGGCTTCATTCGAAAATGTATGGCTCCCAATTCCTTATTTTTTTAAGCGCACCCCCAAGCGGTTCAAGTTTGGCCCCCTTAATTGGTCACGTGTTAAACTTATTCCTAAAGGAGAAGAAAAAGGTAAGAAAAACTACGATGTGTTACTTGCCTTTGATACTAGAGCTCGTTATGAAAATGACGAATACGATGAGTGTCCTGTGTTCCCAGATGTTTTCAGAGGGGACATGGACTTTGAATTGTGTAGTAATGAGTTCTATTTAATGGATTATTGTTCTCCTAGTAACAATTGGAGTTATATTGATGAGTACCTCTTGCATCTTGTGCACCCAGGAATTCAGCGCGTGTCTCAAATTAGAGGAGTAAATGTTAGGCGAATGGCTTACATTGCTTCATACACTTTCCTGATTAATTATCTTGCGAAACAAGGTTCTTTCCCAAAGATTAAGCTCTATAAGGATACTGATGTTGAAATTAAGGACGTTGATATGGTTGTCGACATCGGTAATTCCCGTACAACAGCTCTTTTGATAGAAGACAATACAAACTTTAATCAGGTTCGTCAGCTGGAATTGACCGATTATACAAACTTGATTAAAGAAGTTGGTGACTCTATAGCCATTAACAAGCATGATGAACCATTTGATATGCGACTTGCTTTCCGCAAGGTCGACTTCGGAAACTTCGGAATAAAAGATAGCAAACAATTTGTTTATCCTAGTCTTATTCGATTAGGTCAAGAGGCAAACACTCTAATTCATCTTGCAACTAATAGTGCTGATGAAGTAGAGTCTCTGTCTACTTATTCTAGTCCCAAACGTTATCTTTGGGATTGGAGACCGAACAAGGAAGAATGGAAGTTCCTTATCCTTAATGGCGAAAAAGATGACCATATTCTCAATGTTCGCGGCATAACTAATCAACTGAAGAGTGATGGCAAATTGGATTTGACAGGTGAAAGTGGTAGTTCTTTCCACTATTCTCGTCGTTCTTTGATGACGTTCTCTTTCCTTGAGATGCTTATTCAGGCTAAGATTCAGATTAATGGTGAAAATCATCGCTCTAACAAAACAGGATTCGGTAAACCTTCTATGCCAAGAAAGGTACGTCGAATCATTGTGACATGCCCAACTGCTATGTCAAAGATTGAACGAGAAGCATTGATTCATTGCGCTAAAGATGCTGTAATCTTGTTGGAAAATTTTGAATATAAAAACCCTGCAGATAATGCTAAACCAGGAAAGTCTGTCGAAGTCATTCCTGCGGTACGTTCTATGAAGGATGATGACGGCTCATGGTACTACGATGAAGCAACGTGTTCACAGTTGGTTTACATGTATGGTGAAGTCGGTCATAAGTATAAAGGCTGTTGTCAAGAGTTCTTTAATCTCTACGGAAAAATCGAGGAAGGTGACGAGCAACCATCAATCACTGTCGGATCATTGGATATCGGTGCAGGTACCACGGATTTGATGATAAGCAAATACACTTACATCAGGGGGGATGTAACCACAATCACTCCAGATCCAAAATTCTTTGATAGCTACTATTTTGCTGGTGATGACATGCTTCATGCTCTCATCAAGAACATTATGCTTCTTGACGAGAACAGTGCTTTTAGGACTGAATTAAAGGATCTTTCGACAAAGGAATACCGCCAGAAGATTAAGGATTTCTTTGGCGAAGATTATAATGGTCAGACTATTTCTGACAGAGTGTTGAGAAAAGATTTTAATATTCAATACTCGGTTCCTTTAATGTGTTATTTCCTTGAATTGTTCAAACAAGACAATAAGGATTGTATTGTCAAATATTCTGACGTATTTTCTGATTGCCCTCCTAACGATGTGGTTATAAATGAATTTAAACGTAAGCTGAATATTGATATTACGACATTGAACTGGAGATTCAACAAAGAAGCCGTATCAGAAGTTGTTCGCAAGGAATTTGAGCCGTTATTAAAGAAAGTTGCCACCATTATGTACTCGTATGCATGCGATATTGTACTTCTTTCTGGCCGTCCTGCATCACTTCCTGCTATCAGAGATATATTCCTGAAGTATTATTCTGTTTCACCTAATAGATTGATAGTACTAAATGATTACTACGTCGGTGACTGGTATCCATTCGGAGAGAATACAGGTTATATCAAGAATGCAAAGACTATTGTTGCAATGGGTGGCGTTATAGGTCATTATGCTTCAGAACTCTCAAATCTTAATAAATTTATAATTAACTTAGACTTATTGAAAGCGAATCTGAAGTCAACGGTTAACTTCATTGAAGCCTCTAGAGAGGGACAACCTATTGAGTATTTTATTACTCCTGACCAAAGCAGGGGGGACTTGACTGTTAGCAGTATTCCTGAGACTCTAAATGTACGACAAATTGGCATGGATTCTTATCCTTGCCGGGCTTTGTACTCTATAGATTTTAATCGTCACAAAATGGCTGACAAAATTAGGAAGAAAGCTATTCTTAACAACGAAGGCTGTCCGACAGATGCGAAAATCATGGGACTTGTCAATGAAGCTATTGATGTTTTGAAGAAGAGAATGCCATTCAAGATGACCATCGAACGAGATAACGAAGACAAGGAGAATCTATCAATATCAGCCATCACAGATAAAGATGGAAATGACATTATGGATGGAAATCTTGAGATCCACATCCAAAGTCTAGGTGTTGACGAGCAGTATTGGCTAGATTCTGGTGCTTTTGATTTCTAACCTCAAAACGAAGTATTATGTTACAAGATATAGAAAAGCATATCGCATTGATAGATGGTTCAATTGCATGGGCCAAAGAGTTCGATAAAGAATCATTTCCTTATGAGGTATTTAAAGAATACCGTCGTAAGTTGAGACGTATACACGCTGCACTTGAAGAAAATTGTTCAGCTGCTGCATATGGTGAAAGTCAGGTGGGTAAGTCATACTTGATGAGTAGTTTGTTGTCATCACCCAATTCTCCATTTGTGATTACAAACGCAGGAAAGTCTTACAGTTTTATCGATGACTTGAACCCAAGCGGCGGTAAAAACATAAAGACCGAATCAACAGGTGTTATTACAAGATTCACCTTGAGTAAAGGTGACTCCACAATGAAGGATTACGTAAAGGTGCGCAATCTTTCTGTTGTGGATATTATTCTTCTTTTAGCTGATTCGTACTATAACGATATCAAGATTAACCAAGATAGCGTTTTGAAGTATGATGATATCAACAAGGCGCTTGAAGGGATGAATAGTCTCTGGGCATCAAAGATAGTAGCTCAAACAGAAATAGACGAGGATGATATCAAAGATATTGCTGATTACATTCATGATGTGATAGGCAATGCTGCAGCAGGTGTTAACCAGTCAAATTTTTGCAAGATTGTTGCTCCTGTTATTCAGTATGTTTCTTATGACAAGTGGGTTGATATATTCTGTTTGTTATGGAACAAGAATAAAGAATTAAGTCATCTTTTCAGTGTCCTTATTAATGAATACAAGAAACTGAATTTCCAGACAGATATTTATGTTCCATTTGCTGCAGTGCTACAAGATAAAGGTACCTTGTTGAAGATAGAATGGTTAGATACCGTATGCGGTGTTGAGATCGATACTGGTAAAGATGACATATATACAGATATATATGACATTCACGGAAATATTCTTGCTAGAGACTTCCATAAGGGCAACCTCTCTGCACTTATTGCTGAATTAACATTCGAATTGCCTGCTTCTGTTGCAGAAGACAGAAAGTTCCTTCATAAGTTAGATCTTCTAGACTTTCCAGGAGCTCGTTCTCGTGAGAAGTATAAGGAACATGAAATAAGAACGGTTTTACCTATGATTCTTCGTCGTGGTAAAGTGGCATACTTGTTTAATAAGTATTCGCGTTCGCTCCGTATCAGCAGTGTCCTATTTTGCCACCATAATGATCAGAAAGCAGAAGCCACAATCGGAGAAACCATTAACAGTTGGTTGGAGGATAATATTGGAAGAACTCCAGAAGAACGCGCAAGCAAGCTAAATGACACCAACGGCATATCTCCGCTGTTCTTTGTTGCGACCAAATTTAATATTGATCTTGAAAGAACGAAGACTGATAATCCTTCAAACATTGGCAAGCTCAATGACCATTGGAAGCGATTCGACACGGTATTTCCAGAAATCATCAAACCTAATAGATGGTTAGATGATTGGGTGAAACCAGGTGGACTATTCCGTTCAGCTGCATTCCAGAACATCTATCCTCTGCGTGATTTCTATTGGTCTGGCAAGAATGGCGTTTTTGATGGTTATAGCGATGGTGAAGTTAAATCCGAAGAGAAAAGTGTTCATATACATCTTGATTACCCGGATTACTTTGACAACCTGAAAGCGAGTTTCCTTAAGAACGAATTTGTAAAGCGTCACTTTGCAAATCCTGAGGCTTCTTGGAATGATGTTGCTACTGTAAATAACGATGGTTCCAAAGCCATTATCCGCGACCTTAACTCCATTGCTGGCGTTCTTGAAGCTGCAAGAAGAAAATGGTATCTTGATGATCTCTTCAAAATCAAAGCTGAGATGTATAATACACTCTCTGTTTACTTTGAACCAGAAGACAAGGAGGCAAAGAATAAAAAAGTGAAGCAAATCGCGAGTGATATAAGGATGTCACTTATTCTTAGTGTAGGTGAAAAGCCGGAAATTTTCGGTCGTATTATCGACAACTTAATGGTACCAGTAGGAAGCCTACGTGATATAGCTTATGATATTATTATTTGTCATACAGATACTCCGAAGGATTTCTCAATAATCAATTTTATCAGAAAACAAGCAGACATTAATCCATCAGACAACAAGCAAGTTAATATTCAGAAGCTCTGCGACTTCTTTGGTTGTGAAAAAGCTAGATTAGAAGAAGCATTGAAAAGTCGTGGCTGTACAATTGCAGAAGTTGTTTCTAGTGAGACAGAAACTCTTACGACAGTTGCCGATGTTGTTACCAAGCATATTGTTGATTATTGGAATGCTTATATTAATAATAAGGTTAAAGTCCTCGAACCAATGTTGCCTCATTCTGAAGAGGTCGTGTTCATGCTTTCTGCTCTCTTGAAAAAGTTGGGTGTTAAAAAAATGCTTTCTGAAAGGATTGATCGTTACTGTAAGGTGTTTAGTCTTAACGAACAGCCTAATGCTATTGCCGACTACGCTTCGCTTACGCTAAACAATTTTGTAAGCTCCGTTGGTAGAAATTATATCAGTGACGAGGAAGCTGAGAACATTCGTATTAAGGCAGAAAAATGCCATATTAAAGTTGATTTAAGCCCTTCTGCATGGAATGTTGCGAGAAAACCGCAACCTCTGTTGCAGACTCTTAGCGCATTCGATGCTGCTTCTAATATTGATGTCGTTGACAAAATCTCACTTATGAAACTACCTCTTTGGGATAACTTCCAGAGATGGGAGAATCTTGTAACTATAGGTTTACTATATGCGAGCGATATATCTCATGTCGATCCAGTTGCGAATGCCAAAGTAAAAGAATTAATCGATAGTTGTGACACTTTATATAAATAAAATAAATGGCAGGACATACTTTTTTTGGAAAACAAAAGCTCTGCTATACAGAGGTCTCTGATTTTACCGATTATCAAGGTATAGGTCATGATCCAATGTATAAAAGATATGATAGCGTCTTCAGCGTTGTCAAAAGAGCTATTCCTACCAATTTGCAACATTTCCTCGCTACTCCAGAATATTTGGATGATGAGGATCAAATTTGTTGGCATGTTGACAACTGGAATGAGCGCCCACGCCGATTGACAGAACTGACTGGTGTAGAACGCAATAAATATAAAGATATACTTGATGACACTGTCAGAAAATACAAATCCGCTATTATGGAACTTAATGGTGAAGATTTGCAAATTATGGCAGGAGCCATTAAGTATATAGATGACGATAGAGTTTATTGTGGAGATGATAAAGTTTATCTTGTCGCGTGGGGCATGACTCTTGACAAGCATCAACATCCAGTTATCGGTTCTGTAATTCATGATTTTGAATATGTAAAGAAGTATAAGATATCATTTGATTCTGGTGAACATGGTTCCCTTTCAAAACTCGATAAGAGTATGAATAGAGCCGAAGGAACGGCCTTGACAAACAATGATCTTCCAGCAATCAATGTCGATGAAGGTTGGGAATTTATTGGGTGGTCTCCGAATCCGATTGGAATCGTTGTGTCTTCTGACATGACCTTTACTGCTCAATATTCAAAAACGGAAGCACCAGTTCCACCAGTACCTCCTGTTCCTCCAATTGATACCCCAAAACCACAAGAACCGCCAAAGGTGGAATATTTTAATTGTAGATTTGATGCGGGTGAGCATGGCAAGATAGAAGGGGCGTCCAATGTTCGTAAGGAAGCTAATTCGATTCTTGCTTATGGTGAAGTTCCAAGTGTTACACCAAATAAGGGATACAAATTCAAGGGATGGAATATTTCTCCTTACAACATGCTTATTGATGCTGACAAAGTATTCGTAGCTCAATATGAAGAGAATATACCTTGGTATCGTCGTTGGTGGCTTTGGTTTGCTGGTTTGTTTGCTGGTAAAGGGTGTCTCAAATGGCTTTTATGGTTACTTCTTGCTATACTCCTTTGTTGGTTGCTTTCTTGGTTACTACGAGGCTGTGTTGGTTGTATGGGACATCATACACCTATTAATGGTGTAGTCCCAATGGACACAATTACTCGTTCAGATGGAAGAGTTATTGATGATAATGGGTATTCTCATCCAATAACAGGAAATGACGGCGTTTTACCAGATGGTGACTCTTATGTCGCTCCTATACTAGGAGAAGACGGTTCTGATATACCTATCGTTGAACAACCTGGAGTGCCAAACACTATAGCGAATCGTCTTTTCCTCTTCATGGAGAATGAAGATGGCGATATTGAAGCTTTGGCACAGGACTTCAAGAAAGCATATCCAGGTAATCAGTATTCTATAATCGGTTATGACAAAGAGGTTAAACTGCTTGTTATTCAGATTCCAGAAAACGAGCGTGATAAGATTCGTCAAAATATAAATGAGAGAATACCCAATCATAAGTTTATTGTCTTTGACGAAGAAATCTATGAACTGAACGGACATGTAAGTACACATTCTGTTAATCCTGGCTGGCATATAAAAGCAACGCATTTACAAGCAGGTTGGGAGATTACAAGAGGAACTAACACAGTTAAAATTGCTGTTGTTGACGATGGTATAGAATCAGGACACCCCATGTTTAAGGGTAGAATCGTCGATGCTTATAATGTATTTACTAAAGACAACCGTCTCAGTTTGGGGGAAGGCCATGGTACTCATACTGCAGGGCTTGCAGCAGGAAGTGCTGATTTTATCAGCAAAGGTGCAGCGGGCGTAGCTCCCAACTGTATGTTAATGCCAATTCAAGTGTTTGACAACAAGCAATGTCCGTTGTCTGCTCTTATTGCTGGTGTTATGTATGCCATTCACCATAATGCGGACGTTGTTAATCTTTCGGTTTGTCCATCCTTCCGAGGCTTGAATATGCTTCCTCTTGAACAACAGGATCAGATAGCACGTTCACAGTTCAAGAATGTGGAGAAACTTTGGATACGTGTTTGCTCGTTGGCAGCCAAGCAGAAATGTATACTTGTATTTGCTGCGGGAAACGATGATATTCTTTCAAGCGTTCCACCTGAAAATAGAAATGAGTCTTCTATTGTTGTCACAGCTGTTGATCAAAATCTTTATCCAACAGATTTCACAAATTATGGACCTTGTTCTGATATTTCTGCTCCTGGAAAAGATATTTATAGTTCTTTCCCGCGAGGTGATTTCCAATCATTTGATGGAACTAGTATGGCTGCTCCTATAGTTGCTGGTACGATTGCTTTAATGAAATCATTAAAGAAGGACCTTACGGTTGTCCAGGCAAGAAATGTCCTATATAATACAGGAGCTGATGTGTATGGATATATTCCTCCAATGGTTCTTATTGACAAAGCATTGGAAGCCGTTAAACGAGGTGACTTCAGCGCACCGTCTGAACGTCGGATGAAATCTGTTCCTGATGGTTCAGGTGATGATTCTTCTGCTAGACGTGTAGTCACAATAGAAGAAACGCCAGTTCAACCAGAACCGGTACAGCAGGGAAACGAAACAGACTATGATGCAATACGACGAAAAATTGCTGAATATAAACAAAAGATAAGTGAGTTAGAGAAACTTTTACCGAATAATAAATAAAGCATGAACGAACAGTTAAAGTTTTCATGGGGCCATATAATAGCATTTTTGGCACTCATTATTTTAAGTTATATTACCTTTGTTGGTGTCACATACAAGACTGATGGTGACTTTGCAAAGGCAGCTATCGCGATGGTTTTAGTTGTTGTAGTTCTCTTTGTGTTCTTTCTTGGGGCACAAATGTTGAAAGCTACAACACATAAGTTCGCAAAGCGTATTTGGATAGAACGGATTTTAGTATTCGGTTCACCAATTGCATTCCTGCTATGTTTGATACCTTATTTCCATTTCGGTACAGTTCAAAGCCAAGATGAAGAAATAGTTAAGCATTTCACAGATGCTATTTCTGCATCAAAGCAGATGTTTGCAGACTATGACACATATTCCATGGAGCGCATTTCTAATTATGATCATATGCTCAGTCGAGTGATTACAAATAAGAGCATACATCCTAACGAATTTGCATCTTGTGGCTTCACAAATGGAAAAGAGGAAATACAGAAGGGGAATATGGTAAAAGCTCTTCGTCTCCAGTTAATTTCAGAAAACTATGACTCCCTTAAAACAGAGGCAACAAAATGGATTGAATCCTCAAGTAATGGTGCAAGTACCTGGAATGTGTTCCTATTGGGGAATACAAAGGAAATAAAGAAAGCCATCCATGATTGGAATGTTCAGTTGATTGAGTTTGCAAATCACAAAATGAACAACGAGGAGTTCAATGGTTATAATGAGGTTAAACTATTTGAAGAAGCAAGTGGTAGCCTTAATTCTGTGGATAGAGGTCTTGATGGGTTGAAAATAAAGTTCACAAAATCCTCATTTCCTCCAATTGGTTCAATTCTTGGTTCTATTGTGCTGTATTTTGCATTATTGTTTCCATACTTCTTGCAAGATCGACACACCAAGAGTCAATTCAGATTGCTCGGTATGGAAAAAGGTGCCTCTCGTTCACCAAGTATAACAATTAATACTACACGTTCTACGAAGAAAAATGTTAAACAAGAAAAGGAAATTAAAATAGAATCATTTGAAGAAGATGAGCCATCTGCTCCGAACTTGCCAAGTTCGGATGAAGACGACGACTATGCTTCATTTACGATGTAAATCACGAAGTTATGGCATCAAAATCTGATATTATAAACAATTTGCGTGAATACACCTCTGATCAAATAGTAGAGGCTATTAATGCTGGTATAGTTACTATCTACGAACTAAGCAAGAGTGGGAATCTAACCCCACTCATGCGTCGTAGAATTGAAGAAAAACTTGCAGCTAAACCAACCGAAGTTGTTATGACATCAACTGAGGTGAATCAGTCAACTAATGAGGTTGCTCCTACTTTGGATGAAGACGAACCTCCAGTTGATACATCAAACTCCGATTATGAAGAAAATGTTGTTATTCCCGAAGCTTCCGATATTGATATTCCATCTGAAATAAATATACCACAAGTTCCAGTAATAACAGCAACTGCGTCACCAACATTTGAGGCAGAAAAGAAGGAGTCATTAAGTGTTAAGGATTCAAGTTCCATTTCCAATAAAGGAATGTTTAAAAGGCCATTCTCTTTCAATGGAAGAATTAGAAGATTGGAATATGGTATATCCTTCATACTATATTTTATATGGTATGTGGTTATAGACGTAATGTCGAAGACTTCAGACCCTTCCCCTGCAGCGTCTGTTTTCATTCTAATTTCATTTATTCCTATGATATGGTTTTTATGGGCACAGAATGCAAAGCGTTGCCACGACAGAGGTAATTCGGGCTGGTATCAATTAATTCCCTTTTATTTCTTGGTACTTCTATTTGGAGATGGTGAAGAAGGTGAAAATGAATATGGTGATAACCCTAAAGAATAAATTTAAATAACAATATGCCAAACAAATTAGCTATACTCGAAAATGTCGGGATGTACAATGCCGATGAACTTGTAAGTTACATCAAGGCAGGCATTGTGACATTCGATGAACTTTGTGATGAAACTGATGGAGAGTTCTCTGTTTCTGTCAGGAAGGAAGTAGAACGTAAAATCGAAGGATCGGAGGAAGAGGATTTTCAAAATGCTAAATCTTCTCGTAGTATTGATGCTTTAGAAAAGTATCTTTCAGCCTATCCTGATGGATCACATAGAGAGGAAGCTCGGAACCTTATTAGCAGTTTGCAGGACGCACAGACTCGTATTGTTTCCACAAATGCATGGGATAATATCGATAAAAACAGCATTTCTGCTTTGCAAGAGTTTTGCAATAATTATCCAAATGATCCACATTTTTCAGAAGCTAAAAAATTAATTAAAAAACTGAAAATTGAAAGATTATCTGGTTTAGGTATTGAATCGCTTGTAAATAAAATTAAAAACATTCAAGCAGACAATAAAGTAATTAACAAAGACGATGAAATATATAAAACTCTCGTCGAATACTTAAGAAGCGGAAAAATTACACATTCGGATTTATTGGATATGCTTAAAGATGACAATAATGTCCTACGAGCTTCTGTAATTAACATGCTCCTTGATAATGATTGTCTTGACGTTGACGATTTCGCTGAGATAGGAATTAATAAAGCCTTTGTAAGTCATCTCGTTAGTGGAGAAAGAGCGCAGCGTTTTACAATACCACGAAAACTGGAAAAGATAAACAAGCTCTCAACCGAAATATATTTTTGGGGCATCCCTTCCTCTGGTAAGAGTTGTGCTTTAGGTGCTATTCTCAGTGTTGCTGGTAATGGACGAATCGCTAATAGCATGAGCAAGGATAATGATTGTCAAGGATATGGCTATATGACTCGTCTGTCGGCCTTGTTCAAATCCAATGGTAAAGTCGGAACCCTTCCGGAAGGAACTTCAATTTATTCAACCTATGAGATGGGATTTGATCTTGAAGATGAGAAAGGTGCAGTTCACCCCCTCACATGTGTTGATTTGGCAGGTGAACTTGTCCGTTGTATGTACAAGTCTGATGCAAACGAAGATATGAGTGACGATGAAATGGGGGCGCTTGATACCCTTACAAATGTACTCATTGACAATCGTACTAAGAATAGAAAAATTCATTTCTTTGTCCTTGAATTTGGCGCTGATGACAGAATGTATGAGGGCTTAACTCAGAATGTATATCTTGACGGAGCACTTCGCTATATTGAGCGTACCGGAATCTTTAAAGAAGATACGGATGCAATCTATCTTATGATAACAAAGGTTGATAAAGCAAAAGCCGCAAAGGGACAATTATCAGCTGTTTTACGCGAGTATATTTCGGAATACTATGGTGGTTTCTATAATGGTCTTGTTAAAATTTGCAAAGACTGTGAAATAAACAGCGGAAATGTGGAAATTGTACCATTTTCTCTTGGTCAGGTTTGTTTCCAAGACTTTTGCCTATTCGATGAGAAACCTGCTGGAAATGTGGTCCGTAAACTATTAGAGCGCTCAAAGGGCTTCAAGAATGGCAAACTTCAAAAAGGATTAAATATATTTAAGAAATAATGAATAAGTTAGGTTTCGCAATAAAGCTCGCGAGTCAAGGTGCGGGCAATGCCATTGAATGCAACAAAGGTCAATGGACAAGTAAGGTTGTAGATATTAGAGAGTATCTAAAGCTCTTTGATGGACTTCAAGGTACTGATAACACAGTGACATTTATGTCATTTGATGAAGGTGGATGTTTTTTGACACTGCTTAGAGCCATCTCTGGACGCATAGGTGACTTCCTTAGCGGTTGGATTTATATTCCTAATACAATTGAAGCTACAGGAGAGGATATTATGAATGCATATAACTATGTACGTAATATTCTTTCTCAGTCGAACCTTAATGATAGTATTGGGGATATTGAAGGTTTCTTCTCTAAGGAATATTCCAAGAAAGAGTATGCTGTTCAATATGCGCCATCATCTGGTGAAGAATTTGGTGTGCGATTTATTGACGTGTATTACAGCATGAAGGAAATCCTTGATGCCGATCGTTATCAGCCATACTATTCAAAGTTTAAGGCAATTTTCCTTCTTGATAAGAATAGCGAAGTCAAAATTGCAAAGGAACAAGTGTCAAAATTCAAAGATTTGACAAAGATAACTATTGAAAAAACTTGTATTTTTAAGGCACCATCACCAGAAGAAGTTCGTCTTCTTGGGCGTGGGACTAAAATATTTTTTTCGACAAATCAAGAATTCAAGTCACCAGTTTTAACAAAAAAAGGTGATAAGATTCAATTATTCGCTCATCGTGAAGGTTTTGAACCTGTCAATTTGCCCGTTGTGACAATACAAGAGGATGGTCAGACATATTCAATAAATCCAAATGCTGTCAAATGGATGAAGCGTATTTCTCCTTCAATGTTTTTGGTTTATAATAGTAAACATGAGAAACTTGAAAATGGAGTACAGATTTTCATAAATGGAACAGAAATAACATATAAAGATGGACTTATTTCTGAAGAAGATTGTCGACAAGCTAAAGTTAAAATAATCGCCCCGGATTATGAGACTTTCGAGCAAAAAACGAACCTGCTTGCTGAAAATTATAATATTACTTTAAGTCGTAAAGTAAAGTCTTATAAGGCTACGGTTGAACTTGCGAATGGCAAACTTGCAGAGTTGACATTGGAGTCAAAATATCTTCCTTCCAAATATGAATCACCTCTTAAAGGCTATGATTTTGAGGAGGAGGAATATCATGGTGATAAAGTGCTAAGAATGAGCTCTTGGTTCCTTTGGAAACAGAGATTATGGGGATTTTTTGCAGCATTAGCTTTTGTTATGCTTATTGTTATTTATGCTGCATTTGACGCATGGCTTGACTCTCATCACTTTAAGTGGGGGTTACCGCCTTGGGAGGAAAATCGTCCTGCACAGCAATATAAGCCTGGAGATTCCACGAATGTTAATGATGATACTCATAATCAAGCAGAAAATCAAAGTGAATCAGAACAACAAGGTTCTGTAGATATTACTCTTGAGGCTGCAATAAAATATCTTGATAACAATTCTACTTGGTCGAAGTCTGAAATGGAGAAATATCCAGACTTAAAAGGACTGTTTGATGATATGAACAATTTTAATTTAGATAATATTCTTTATGTGTGGGCTGACAAATTGTCTTCATCTACAAAGTTTAAGAATGTATGTGAATCAGCAAAAAAAACATATAATAATGCATGGGATCCTAAACAAGGTTCACACAATCCAACATATAATAAACCTGATGACGATCGAATTAGTCTTACAAATTATATTAATTGGTTGGATCAAGACCAGACACCCAAACCGTCCTCTAACAGTGGAGGCTTTCATCCGAATGTAGGTTCTAATAAGGGTGGAAATGCAGGCAAGTCTGGCTCCTTATCAGGCAAACCCCAAAAGGGTAATAACGAACCAATCAAAAATGGAGGACTATAATTATGAATAAATCAATAAAAATTATATTGCTTGTAGTAGCCATTCTACTTGCTGTTGGTGGCGTAATGGCCTATTATAAGACCATCGTATCACCTCCAGGGAAACTGCAGTTTAAGAATCAACATGTTAATTCCGACAAGAAAGATATATCTAAGGTTAAGTCTGTAAATACAGACTTCGTTCTAGACTCAGTCTTTGTCGCGATAACTCATGAACTTGATTTGCAACTGGCAAATTCCTTCTTGACAGAACAAGAAAGAAATGAATTGTTGGAGTTATTTGCAACGCAGTACGTTCCCACCTATGTGTCTGCATGTAACTCTAAATTTGGCAAATCAGTTTGGAATGAAGGAGAATTGCAGAAAATGAATTCTCGCATCTCTGAATTACAGGCGCTTGTAACTACAGATAAAAAGACGGTCATTCAGGGTGAAGCAAATTCTTCTTTGAACGAGGTTCACAACGTAATTGTAAACTATTATGAAGCCAAGAAAGCCGCTTCTGCTAGTGGATATAATGGTCTTCAAGCAGCAAAGCAGAAAATTGCTACTGCAAGGAAGTATGCTTCTATGTCACCAATTAATAATTGTTCTGATCTTGTTTCACGATTAAATTCTGTTTCAACTCGTTTGGAACAAGCTCACTATTCTTATTTGGCTGCTCAAGTAGAAAGGCTACGCCCATACTATAATTATAGCCAAACAGAATATGATAATGTCGCGCTAAGTATTGCAGAAAAATTAGAAGAGTATAAAAACAATGCAAAAAGTACTTACGGAAGAGTGTCAGATATAAGTTCACTTGAAAGTCGTGCTGGAAGCTATTATTCAAATGCAACGTTCGATAATTGATTATGAAGAAATTTAATCTCTTACTATTTTCTGTGGTGTTTTTCCCGTTAGGTGTAAATGCTCAGGAACAAGATACTCTAAAAACCGCAGTTGAAGTCATTGCAGAGACTCCAGTTGTAGTTATTAACGTTGACTCTCTTCAACAAGAAATTGGCCGTTTAAAAGGCCTAATTGAACAGTACAAGCAGTCAGAAGCCTCATTAAATGGTAAGCTTTATGATTATGAGCAAACAATTAGTGTTCAGGAGAAAAAGATTGAAAGGTTAAATAGTTATCTTCATTTCGCTGACACAATTGTTGCTCGATTATCAAATGATTGTTTGCGCAAGAAGTATGACCAGAGCCGAGTAAATCAGGCAGTGGAAAACTTTGAAAAGATGTATTCTCCAGAATTGAAAAGCAATTTTGGAAGATTGAAGTTCTTGCTAAATGAATATGGTAAGTTCACACAGGAACTTGTTGCTATATTCATAGAGGCACAGAACGATAAGGGACTGGGTAATCCTTTTACGGGTCAAAAACAGGCATTGACTTACATTGACAAGATAAAGAACACTCGTTATTATAGAGAAGTCTATAGTGATAATTGGACTATTCCATATCTAAATAATCTTATAGACAAATGCTTTGAGACTATTAAGGCTTTTAATCCGAAAGAGAGTAAAGAATTACATCTATTAGAACTAATGAACTGATTATGAAACTTTCCCATGCAATCATATTGATTGTACTATTGATTGGACAATCTGCCTCTTTGGCTTATGCTTCGACTTCTGTAAATGGGATTTGTCAATTTGACAAATCAACTATGATAAACCAGAAGTTGAAGAAGGCTCAGGAGTGCATCAATAATGGGAATTACTCAGGAGCAAAGAATTATCTTAATGGTGTTTTAAAGCTTGATCCAAATAATGCGAAAGCGAAAGAACTTTTGGCTGTTTGTAATAATGGTGGACAACCTGTTGCCTCACCAAGACGCAATAATTCAAGTTCGAACTCAAATAATAGCACCAGAAGCAATTTAACTAGTACTGATTTTTCTGTTTCAAAGAATGAATTAAGTTTTAGTTCATATGGAGGAACGGAAACTATAACTGTTTCATCACGTTCTACGTGGTCGATATCTGTTAACACTAATAGTTGGGGACATCTTACTAGAAGTGGAAATACGCTTACTCTTAAAGTTGATGCGAACACTTCAACTACTTCAAGAACTGATTTTTTTAAGCTGAAGTCTGGGAACCAAGAAGTTAAAGTCAATATAACACAAGCTGGCTCTCAGTATAACAGTTCTCCATATTTGAATGTTTCTAAGACAACAATGTTCTTTGCATCAAATGGAGGTCAAGAATCAATTACAATCAGTTCCAACAATACTTGGAAGATTTCTACAAATACAAATTCATGGGGACATCTTAAACAAGAGGGAAACACATTGACTCTTTCTGTTGATGCCAATTACACAGGTAATCAGCGTACTGATTATTTCGTATTATCTTCAGGTGGAATTGAGAAACGCATTAATATCACTCAATCACAGACATATGCGAAGAATGGTATGTCAATGTCTGGAACGACAAGAATTTATAACGACAATGCCAAAGCTCTCAACTATTTAACCACTAGTATAAATGGTTGGAATAAATGTCGTCTCGGTGTCATAACAGAAAATGGAGCCGGTGTCGTTGTCTATGGTGCTAATGGCTATTCAACAACAGGAAATCTTAATAGTAGTTTGGTCACAAAGATTAAGGAGTTAAATAACAAAAAAGAAACCTTTAAATCCGTTGCAACAACAAATTATGGCTACTATTGTATTGTATATGGTAGAAATGGGTGGTATGGCTATGTGCCAGAAAGATTGAAAACTATCCTAAATCAGTATAATAGTAACAAAGAGGACATATATTGTGTTTCAATTGCTGAAAATGGAGATTTTGTTGTTATATCAGATAAACATCTTGACGCATCAAACACGACAGATATGTCTAATTTGAAGAAGGCAAGTGAAAAATATGGTCATGTGAAATATGCGTGTGTTACTAATAGAGGGTTGATAGTTGTATGTGAAAAGGGTATCTTCTACAGTAATATCCCAACAAATCTTGAAGTTGCACTTAAATCAATAAACTTCCGACCAGACAAAGTGGTATTTACTGATAGCGGAACTTATTTGATTACGAATGAGAGTGAAGCGTTTAGTTATAATATGTAAATAAGAAATATATGAAAATAAAAGTCTCTATATTTTTGTTCTTAATACTTGGTGTTTCTGGAATACCAAGCATAATGCAAACGTCTGCAAGCACTTTGGCAATGCAGCAGTTTGATAAGTCTACGATGATAAAGAAAAAACTTGCTGATGCGCAAAAGTATATTTCTAATGAGGACTATCTTGCTGCTCAAAACACCCTTAATAGCTTACTTAAACTCGATCCCAACAATTCTAAAGCAAAAGAACTGTTAGAAGAATGTGAATTGGGTATAAAAAAACAAAGACAAAGGGTTTATCAAGCTTACCAGGATGCTTGCAAAGACGGAACCATGTCTGCACTTCAGAATTTTATCTCCAAATATCCTAATAGCGAGTATGTGCCTAATGCAAAGAGCCGAATAGAGGATTACAACCTATGGCAAAAGGCGAAAGAACAGAACACAATAACCGCTTATAATTCTTACCTTTCTCAATCGTCAATTCTTGCATATAAGGATGATGCGAAAGATGCTATTACAACAATACAATCAGAGATTGAATGGAACACTTGTAAAGCAAGCAATGATGAGGATAAATTAAACTCGTTTATTCAGACTTATTCATCATCGAAATTTGTTAGTCAAGCAAAGTATCGCTTGAATATTTTAAAAGGAGAAAGATATTATGCAACCAATGACTACACTTTAGCATATTCATATCTAAATGAAGCAAATAGTTACCAAACTCTCACTGGTGCACCTGCCGCTCATTTAAAGGCAATCAATGATTATAGATTATATGAATCTGTGATATCTAGCTCGGATGTATCAAAAGTTAGAAACTATTTGAATTCACTATCTTCATCAAGTCCGTATTATGAACCAACATCCAATAGACTTGCTATCTTGCTTGGTTCTGCATTATCCACATATTCATCTGATTACAGTATGGACGAAGCCTTGGCATATGCAAAGGATGATGATACAAAAGCTACCGTAAAGCGATACATCAATAAAGTGAAAGCTGATAAGGCATATTATGAACACCAGAGAAAAGTGCAAGCGAGAAAAAACTGGTGGAAAAATAGGTTTATGTTTGGATGGAACACATTCCATTTCGACTATCTTGACGACATAATGTCTGTAGGAACCGGTTTAAGATTTCGCTTTGGGCGATGGAGTGATCCTGTTAATCTTCTTTTTGGTGCAGAATACTCTTATTTAATGTATTTGGATGGAGATGCGGACTATTATTGGGAAGACGAAGCGGTATTAACTGTTGCACATTCTATAGAGGTACCTGTAGGCTTAAGATTTAATTTGTTCAAGTCAGGAAGATTCAGCAAGTTCTATATTGGATGTAATGCAGCTTTTGGATTCAATGTATCAGAAGGTAGTTACTTCAATGTCAATAAAAACACATTAGCAATAGAACCTCAATTAGGATTTGCCAGTAAGAGTCTTGACTTTGGTATATATTACAAGAGATATTTGAAAGATAAAGATTTGTTTGAATACACGGATAAATATAATCAAAGAATTGGATGTTTTTTGACTTGGTTTTTTTAATATCGTAGCACTATGAAGAAACTTATAATATTTGCGATGGCTCTTATTTACATTGTGCCGTTGTTCGCCCAAGACTCTAAAGTTAAGCGCCCTGATTCTTATAATTACCAGAGAGGTATGGAGGCCCTACAAAATGAGAATACGGAAGAGGCTCTTGAATATTTCAATAAGGAAGTTGATGATAATCCCAAGAATGGATATGCGTATTCTTGGATTGCGTTGCTTCGGGATCATCAAGAAGAATATGGAAGGGCATTAACGGCAGTAAATCTTGCCATTAAGAATATTCCTAAAAAAGATGCAGAATTTCTCGCTGCGACATACAATATCCGAGCAAATGTGTATTTGGAGTTAAATGATACCATTAGCGCCCTGAACGACTATGCTTCGGCTATTAAAGTCTTACCCTCATATGATAAGTCTTATGAGAAACGTGCTCAAATATATTATGAACAATCAAAATATGATTTAGCTGATGCAGATTATAAACAGTTGATCAACCTTAACGAAGCAGACGTAATGGGATATATGGGTATAGGACGAAATCGTAATGCCCAAAAGCAATGGGATGCAGCTATCGAACAGTTCAATTATGTGGTGAACTTATACGATGATTACTCTTCTGCTTACTCATTCCGAGCTGAAGCATATATTGGCAAAGAGAAGTGGGCAGAAGCGACAGATGACATAGTGAAAGCGTTGTCTCTTAACGGTGATAATAAGGCCTTTGTTTTAATGCAAGATCTTAAAGAACCTGCCTTTAGTATGCTTAAGGCAAAAATGAAAATCCAAAGTGCTAAGAGTCCTAATAATGCTTATTGGCCATACTGCATTGGTGTTATGCATGAACATAACGAAGAATACGCAAAAGCAATTCCTTTCTATGAAGAGGCTCAAAGTAAGGATGCTGATGATATGAATTTACGTCGCATAGCTCAATGCTATTATGAATTAGGCAATTATGACAAGGCTCTAATTTTTATTAATCAGGCCATTGAACTTGATTCAACAAAAGTTCAATATATCCCATTCAAAGCCAATGTCCTTTATGAAATGGGAAAGCCGAAAGAAGCCATAGCAGAATGGGACAAACATCAGGCGTTATATCCAGAGTATGGCTTTGGCTACTATCGTCGAGGATGGTTTAAATCCCTTTCTGGCGACGATGATGGCGCCATTGATGACTTTACCATGTCTGTGACCCTTGATCCTGAATATTCTTACTCTTATGTAAGCCGTGGAGATGTGTATGCAAGACAAGGTAAAACAGAATTAGCAAAGGCTGATTACAAAAAAGTCATTGAATTAGAAGATTCTCCAGAAAAGTATGAATGTCTACATTATGCGTACAATGGTTTAGGGGAGAATGACAAGGCTATTGCTGCCATAGATACTATTATCGCTCGTGGCGAAGATAAAAAAGGTAATTATTATGATGCCGCATGTCTATATTCCCGTATGCAGAATAAAGAAAAAGCGTTATATTATCTTGAAAAGTGTCTTGAAATGGGTTACAACAGATTCCATCATATAAGACTTGATCATGATATGGATTATATCCGTAAGACAGAAGAATTTAATAGACTGCTTGACAAATACGAATCAAATAATAAGTCAAGCGATAATAACCCTGAAGCATCAAAGACTAAGGGAGAGGAGGTTACAACAGAAGTTCCATTTACAAAAGAAAATGGAATTTGTAACGTAAAATGTAGAATAAACGACTTACCTCTCTATTTTGTCTTTGATACAGGTGCTTCTACGGTGTCTTTATCAATGGTCGAAGCTACATTCATGATGAAGAATGGTTATCTTGATAAAAAGGATGTTGTGGGTAGTCAGTTTTTTCAAGATGCGAACGGTAATGTATCAGAAGGGACCATTATTAATATAAGGCAAGTAGAATTTGGAGAGCTTAAGTTAGAGAACGTTAGAGCATCTGTCGTACGCAATCAAAAAGCTCCACTTCTTTTGGGGCAGTCTGTTTTGAGCAGACTAGGAAAAATTGAGATAGATAATAGCAACCATCTTATAAAAATCACTCACACTAAATAATTGTCGAGTTATGATAGGCCATATTGAAACAGCATGTTTTCACTTTTCTGATGGGTGTGATATGATATTTGCTTCCAACAGAGAAGCAGAATGGATTCGTACGACTTCTGATATAAGGGAATGTTATGGAACTCTTTTCGACAAAGAGTCGGGTTCTTCCGTTGTTATGTTATCTCCAGTAAAGGATGCTGTCATTTTGACCATTAGCAAAATGATACCTAATCGTTTTGGCGATAATCTTACTGCATACTTGCGTATTCCTAATGCTTTGGACGTTCCAGGTGATATCTTACAAGGTATGGTTTTTGACGTTATTTCGTCCTTAGCACATAATAGAAGTGACGTAGTCAGTTCGTGCCTGAGTACGATTTCAAAATATGAGTATAAACAACTTACTCAAGTGGATTATGAGCAAAAGCAAACAAGCAGTTATGCATACCGAAAAGTACATAGTGGTTCTGGAAACAATTCTCTCTCCTTCGTATTGAATAATTTATTTCAGGATTATTATTCACAATATAAGTACATATTTCTTGCAATAGATAATCAGCATGTTGCTAATCCTGAACAACATACAGACCTTACTGATTATCCATTGAAAGATTGGCGACCCACACAAGATAAAAAATTGGGACAAATATCTGATGGTGATTCCGATTCAATTGAAGTAGAGGACATAAATAGTAATGAGGCAAGTCTACCCGAAAATCAAGCTATTGGAATAACAAGTGAATGGCTGAAAGCTAATACGGAAATTCATGGATGGCTTTCTTTTTTCTTCTTTGCAATTATCGTCGGAGGATTAATTAGCGCTATTTATCCTATTGCGACTTTTAATGCATCTGACTATGCTGGCAATTTTTGTTTGGGTGCTGTAGATATTGTAACAGGACTACTTCTTCTTGCGGTCGCAGGATTTACTGTATATTCGTTTGTAAACAGAAAACCTAATGCAGTATTTTGGGGTAAAGTATACGTTGTGCTTGTTTTCTTGACCAACATATTTATGTTAATAAGTGGAGCCACAGAAGATACTGGATTACAAAGTACAACACATGTTGTAAGAAGTGTTGTATGGGGAGGAATATGGTTTTTGTACCTTACGTTTTCTGAACAGGTTCAAGAGATTATACCAAAATCATTTAGGAAAATTTCTTCGTCGGATTGGGCCATGCTTGCGGCCTCGATACTTCTGCCTATGTTCTTGTTTGTGGTAGGTTATTCTCAGATAAATTCTTTAGTTGACTCGCGAAACAGTCAAGAAACGGAGTTAAGAAATACTGTTCTTGAATATAATGAGCGAACAGATGGACGTGTGATTTTTACCATTCCTGATGGCTTTGAGTGTGAAAGTCAAGTTGTAAATACAGAAGGGGTTAATCTTATGGTGTTCAGCCTTAACAATGATGAAATAGGCAACTGTACTATGTGCTCAGATTATGATACTGATAAATCTATTAAGAATTTTGATAGTTATTGGGAAGGTTGGAAGGATGAGGACATAAAGAATTATAGTACAGATAATGTAGATCGAGGAACAAAGACAATAAATGGCAATGATTGCTTATACAGAATCACCAAACATTATGTTAATGGAGTATATGTTTATTGGCGTTATTATCTTCTTTTCGATGATGAAACTGGTAAAGTGTTTGTGGCTTCTTTCTATGATACGAATAACTCTACATATTATGTGGATGAGTTGCTCGAATCTGTAAAATTCAAATAATTTAATCAACTTTTAAAACATCAAAATTATGGCTGAAGAAAAAACAGAAAAAGCCGGTGTAGTTGCACTTATCTTTTCATTTCTTATTCCTTTAGTTGGGATAATCTGCTATTTCTCTAACAAAAAAGAAGTTGAGAATGCCTCAGCCTATTTATGGGCTGCGTTAGGCGGATTTGTATTGGGAACCATTTTGCGTTTGGCTGCTGCTTAAACTACTTATTATTATGAGGGTGCGTTCAAAATTGTGAGCATACCCTCATAATTTGTTATTATCAAATTCGAATTAATAAACTATTACTTGGTCAATGTCATCATTCAGAAATATAAAGATTAATTGTCCAGATTGTAGTACTGAAGGTTCTTACACTGTTTGGGATTCTATTAATGTTGATTTAGATCCAGAGCTGAAATCCAAAGTTATGGATGGCTCCCTTTTTACATGGATTTGCCCAAATTGCAAAAAGAGCTTCAATGCTCCATATTCTTTCTTGTATCATGATATGACTCATAATTTTATGGTTCAATTTGATGCATCAAGAAGTCATATAATACCATTTGCGGAATATCTAAGAGTATTGGAAAATGGACTAGATATGAATGCAATTGCTGCCATAGCAGAGAAGTATCGTGACAATAATCCCCGTATGAATATTCTTTTCGATAGTATGACAACCGATAAGAAACTTCTTTTTTCTGTGCTTGAGATGCCCGATGAAATTTGGAAATTCACTGAACGGAAATATGTTATTTCATATGATGAATACTTACATATTTGTGATAAGATAAAATAAGTAAGTATGGAATGAAGATTATCTTTCTTGATTTCGACGGTGTGATGGATACGGCATATTATGATCATATCCTTAGCAGAGATGGACTTCCTGGAAACGATTCTTTTGGAACTGTCTTTGACCCTAATTGTGTTCGGAATCTGGCAGAGATTGTTGAAAAGACAGGTGCGGATATAGTAGTTTCATCTTCTTGGAAACACTTTATGTCCTACAAAGATTTTCTTGATATGTGGGAATACAGGGGCTTGCCAGGCTTTGTGACCGATGTAACGCCGACACCAGATGTAAGAAGGAATCGTGGAGATGAGATTGATGCATGGTTGAACGAATGTGACGTTGAATGCCAATATGTAATCATAGATGACCTTGATGGTGGTAATTTTAACGAGCATCAACTGTCCAGATTACTTATTGTCAATCCTTTCAATGGACTTGATGAAGAATTAACGAAAAGAGCAATAGCAATACTAAATCAGGAAGGATAGCATTGACAACAAAACACATAACAGCAACTCTCGCTGATGAAAAGATAAAACAGCTGTATGAAACGGCATTCCCCGAAGACGAACAAATCCCATGGAAGGACTTGATGCGCCTGGTTGAGGAAATGCCGTTGGATTTCACTGCATACTACGATGGCGAAGACTTTATTGGATTCACCATCGTCTATCCACGCGAGTCTATCAACTGGTTCTGGTACTTTGCCGTGTGCGAGAAGCT
>JAEEGL014819286.1_pt1 | contig 25974 bp, 21 predicted proteins | sample 9134231 | NCBI WGS metagenome assembly JAEEGL01 (sample SAMN16246548, study PRJNA631951) | gut metagenome | biome: gut microbiome; feature: rumen; material: fiber-attached | host: Bos | place: Iran: Karaj | collected 2018-10 | reverse complement strand
CGCAGAAAGCGCCGCAGCTCCCCGGCGATCATCGGAACGCCGTAGGTGGAAAACTGCACGTTCTGGTTCAGGTCGAAGGCGTCGACGGCTTTGATAAGGCCGATCACGCCGACCTGGAACAGATCGTCCATGCTCTCGCCGCGGCCCGAGAAGCGCTGCACCACGCTCAGCACCAGCCGCAGATTCCCGGAGATCAGCTTCTCCCGGGCGGCGGCGTCTCCGGCGCGGCTTTTCCGCAGCAGCTCGCGCGTCTCGGCGGCCTTCAGCACCGGCAGCTCCGCCGTGTTGACCCCGCAGATCTCGACCTTTCCCTGCATGACCACACCTCCGTCTTTTGTGTGGCCTTAGTATTTCCCGCCGCGGGAAATTTGATACGGGAGCGGCCGGGCTGAAAAGACGGCGGCGTCCGGGAGCGTCATTCTCCCGGACGTCGCCGTTGTCTATGTTTGAGTCCCCGCTTTAAGCCGCGCTGAGCGGCGTGCCAATCAAGCTTGAAAAGCCGCCTTCATTCCTGCCTGACCTATTGAGCGTCAGCCGGCTGTCCGAAACGCTGAAGTGAAGGACGTTGTCCATCTTGATATCCTCCCAGCTGCTGGCGGAAAAGAAGATCCTGCCGAAGGCCACACGGTAGCTGCCGGATGCGTCAAACGCCTCCTGGATCCTTTCCGAGATGAGCCTGCGGTCGATATTGTCCGTCATCATACTCTCCACAACGGCGTTGACGACCTGATCCGTCGTCTTGCCCAGATCCACGCCGGTCAGCTTCTTCACGATATCCTTGAACGTGCCGGCTGCGTTGCTGATTCCCTCTCCCGCATATTCGGAAAGGTTCTTTTTGACATACTCGGCCATATAGTTTCTGACCGCGAAGATATATTCCTCCGTGACGACTTCCGCATCTTTGCGATCCACTCCGATCTGGTAACTGCCGTCGGCATCGAAGCGGACATATACGGGGATGCTGATGCATGTGAGCGCACGATTCAGGTCTTCCCGGAGCAGAGCGTCGTCAATGGCGCTGAAGTCCAGGATGCCTTTCAGCGTCGCGTCGCCGCTGACTGAGGTCTTCCATATGCCGAGAACGCTCTGTCTCTCTCCGCTCAGCTTCGCCAGCAGCACGCCGCAAAGGATCGCGGCAGCCAGAATCACGATCAAAAGTCTCTTGCTCTTTTTCATTTCTCCCATCCTCCCCGATATTCTGCCGCCGGTTATTCCCCGCCCCGGATCTCCCGGAGCGTTTGTTCTATGCGCCGGTTCAGCCCCTCGCCGTCCAGCATATCCCAGTCGGGCACCGCCGTCTCCTCAAGATCGTCGGTCTTTTCCCATTCCGGGCACAGCATGCGAAATTCCCATCCGATCTCCCGTTTCTCCGCCATGCGCCTGTCCAGCGCCGCTTTGTCGGTCCGGCTCGTATTATCGATCCCGTCGCTGAGGATCTGGAAGCTGACCCGCTCCGGGATATCCTCTTTCCGCAGGTAGCGGTGGATCCGTTCGATATGCCCGATCCCTTTGCTCAGTGCGTCGCGGAGGCTGGAAGCCCCGCCGGCGGCGCACAGAAGGCGTTCCGGAACTCTGACCGTTTCGATGGGCAGTCTGTCATGCAGGACCCGGCATTCCGTATCGACCAGCAGCGTCGTTACCCAACAGGGGCCCGGCCGCTTTTTCTGCTGCTCGAGGATCTGCTCCATCTCTCTGGCGCAGGACGCCTCCCGCCCGCACATGGATGCGCTGCGGTCAAGCAGGATCACCAGCTCGGTACTCATCTCTTCGCCTCCGTTTCTCTCTTGCTGATCCAGTTATAACACAGAGAGCGAAGAAACTTGTCCCCCGACAAGCGACATTTTTGAAACTGAGGTTGGTCAGGCAAAATTTCTGCTGGTGAATGCGTCAAAGTCGCGGATGGTTTTTCGGAACTCCTCCGGAAGGCTGGGCAGGACCTTTTTGCACAGCCTGTCCATGTCCTTCGGGAAGGAATCGCTCCAGGCCAGGTAATAGGCCCAGGCGATACTGCCGGTGATGGCTGCGAGGGTGTCGCTGTCGCCGCCCAGGGAGATGGCGTTGCGAATGGCGTCCTCGTAGTTTTTCGATTCCAGGAAGGCCACGATCGCCTGCGGGACCGTGTCCTGGCAGATCTCGGAGAAGCGGTAGCTTTCCCGGATCTTGTCCAGCTGCAGCCCGTCCAGCGGATAGAAACGCTCGCTGATATAACTGCGGATTGCCGCCTTGTCGCGCATTCCCGTCCCCGCCAGGTAGATCGCGGCGGCAACGGCCTGCGCCCCCTTGACACCCTCGGGATGGTCATGCGTCACCTCGGCGGATTCCGCGGCGAGCTTCAGCGCTTCCTCCAGGCTCTCCGCCGCGTAACCGCAGGCGGAGACGCGCATGGCGGAGCCGTTTCCGCAGCTGTGATACGGCGTGGGATCTTCCGCGCGCAGCCACGCGGAGAAGCGCCCGCCGTATCCGCCCCTGGGAGAGGGGTATGCGCGCCCGTAGCGCTGCATGGCGGCCTTCACGCAATCCTTGAACGCCTTCCCGCTTGTGCGCGATTCCATCAAAGCCTCGGCGACCGCCAGCGTCATGATGCTGTCGTCCGTATATTCACAGTCGCCCTCCAGGATCCGGAAATCCTTGCTGCGAATGTTGTCGAATTCATAGCGGGAGCCGGCCACGTCGCCGATGACGGCGCCCATCAGCGCCCTCGCGCCGCCCGTGCTCTCCTGCTTTGTCAGCGCTTTCTGCCCGAAGCGCAGAAGCGCCTCGTTGATCATATCCAGATCATAAATGCGGTGATTCAGGCAATAAATCAGGATCACATCGGAGACGCTGCTCTCCGACAGGCTGAAACCCGCCTTCAGCAGCAGGCGGTCCGTCTCTTCACGATTCAGCTCCAGCGCCACCGCCAACGCAAGCGCGGTCTCGCGGCTGGGCTGATAGTGATCGTCGATGCGAAGCTTGGAAAACAGCTTCCGGCTCATGCGGGCGCGGTGATAGCATTCGGAGTCCTTGAGTCCCTTGCTGTCGATCAGGCGCAGGATCGTCTGCGAAAAGCTCTCGTCCAGTTCCCGCAGGCGCCGCCTGAGCTCCTCCACGTGCTCACGGCCAAAGGGCAGCTCGTCGAGAGACCAGGCGGCGTCGATGCCGGAGGGGGCGTAAAGCTGCCCTTCTCCCTGCTGCGCGGCCTCCCATCGGCCGATCTGCGCGTTCAGCTCCTCCCGCAGCCGCGCCTCTTCCCGCACATTGGCACGCCATGCGTTATCCTCTCCGCCGGCTTCCGGCCGGAAAGCCGTCCGCAGCTCCTGCTCCAGCGTGCAAAACAGGCTCTGTCTGTCTGTGTTGTCCATCTTTTTCTCCCGTCTCTGTTTGTTCTGCGGTTCCGCTTATTTATAGAACAGCTTGGCCAGGTTGCTGTGCAGTGCTTTCCAGGAGTCTGAGGCCACGATCCGCAGCGCCGGATCGTTATAGAAGGCGTACTCTCCGACCTCCGTCACGGAGTCCGGGATCTCGATCGTCTGAAGCGCAGTACAGTTGCTGAACGCGTTCTCCCGGATCGTCTTCACCCCGTGGCGCAGCCTGACGCTTTTGAGAGCCTTACAGTCGTAGAACGCTCCCTCGCCGATCTCTCTGACCGATCCGGGGATCTCTATGCTCTTGAGCGCCGTATCCTTAAAGGCCCAGCTCTGGAGCTCCTTCAGTCCCTCCGGCAGGTCTATCCTCTCAAGGAAGGAGTCTCTGAACGCGCCGTTTTCGATGACCCTCAGGCTCTTCGGCAGTTTGATCGACTCCACGTTTTTCCCGGCGAACGCGTGCTTTCCGATCACGGATACGCCCTCCGGGACGACCGGGACCAGCTTCGTGCCGGTGTACTCTCGGATCACTTTCCCGCCATTGGCCAGCATGAAGCCGGCGCTCTCGTCCTCCGGTATCTGCGCCGGCGCTTCGGAGAGCGGCTGCGCGAACAGCTCCCGGAGGGAGGGATGCGCGCTGCGCCAGCGCGCGGAGGCCTCGATGCGCAGCTTCGGGCAGTGATAAAACGCGTAGCTCGCCACTTCTGCGACCGAATCCGGGATGACAATGCTCTCCAGCGCGTTGCAGGAGCTGAAGGCAGCGGCGCCGATCCTCTCCACCCCGGGCCCGACGACCACGGACCGCAGCTTCCGGCAGCCCAGAAAGGCCGTGTTGCCGATTTCTTTCACGGAACCGGGAATCACGATATTCTCCAGGCTGCTGTTTCGGAAGGCCTGTGTGCCCAGCACCTGCAGCCGCGCCGGCAGGCTGAGGGCGCGCATGCTCGCGCCGGCGAAGGCGTTGCTGCCGATGACGCGGAGCGTGTCAGGCAGCACGACGCCTTCGATCCGGGCATCCATGAATGCTTTTTCGGCGATTTCCTCCACGCCTTCCGGCACGATCGGCGTCATTTCCCCGCCGAGAAAGCGCAGCAGACGCCGTCCGCCCTCGTCGAGAAGAAAGGCCTTCTCTTTGTGCCGCACGAACATGGCGGAAAACTGTCCGGCCATCTCCTCCCTGTCAAGACTGGGCCGCCAGGTCCCCCTGCGGATCTCCAGCCCGGCGAAATGGGTCCAGCGCGCCAGGATGTCCATGCTGCAGGTGGGCTGCAGCGTGCGAAAGGCGAGGAAGTCCGCGCTCTCGTCATAGCCGCAGTTGAAGCAGCAGCCCCTGCGCAGGTCTTTGGCGCAGATCGGGCAGGCCGTTTTCTTGGTGCTTTCACTCTCTCTCATCTTGCTCTGTCCTTGCATCCTCCGGTAACGCTTCCCGTTCTTTCCTGCGGCTATTCATGCTTTTCGCCGCCTTCCAGTCTCTTTTTCTCTTTCTGCAGCTCTTTGAGCCGTTCATCGATGGCCTTTCTCCTCTTTCCAGCGAAGAAGCCGAGATAATAACGCTCATACTCGAGCTTTTTTCTCTCGTCCTCCAGCGCGGTCAGCGCGCGCTCCCGATGAGGCATAACGCGGACACCTGCGTCAGGAAAGCGGAACGCTTCGCCTTCGGACGGCAATTGCGCCGTCTCTCCGTTCTGAAACGCTATCCTGGCATAATACACCCAGCGTTCGAAATGATCCTGCGGCTCTGTCTGCCTCAATGTCCGGCAGCGCAGAAAATCTGCGCTGCCGTCATAGCCGCAGAAGCCGCAGAAGCCGTTTTTCAAGCTGTTTCCGCAGATCGGGCAGTCTGTCGGATTCGTCTTCATCTGCTGTCCATCCTCGCTCTATCACCTCGTATAATGCCATTCGGCGCTGAAGAGACCGTTGTTTCTATAGCTCTCCCAGTTATGCTCTCTTTGCCAGCGTTCGGCCTCTGTCCCGGCAAAATACACGTCTTTGATCGCGCCGCATGCGTCGAAGGCGAGACTCTGGATCTGCCTCAGGCTGGCAGGGAGCTCAACGCTCTCGAGCGACGCGCAGTCGCCGAAGGCATAGGATTCGATCGTCATCACGCCCTCCGGGATCGCGACGCTTTTGAGCGACACGCAGTCGCCGAAGGCGCAATAGCCGATACGCAGCACGCTCTCCGGAATCGTGACGTCCGTCAGCGATCTGCAGTGATGGAACGCGTAGTTGCCCACGTCCAGCACGCCGGGCATGATCACCGCCCGCCGGATGCGGTCTCTGTACTCGCTCCATGGCATTTTGAGCTGCACCTTCTGCATGGACCCTCTGCCGGAAATAAACAGCGTCCCCTCCTCATCCAGCCTCCAGGACAGAAAGTCGCCGACTTTCCCTGCGGCTATCGTCGTATGCGGCTTTCCTGTTTTTTCCCTCTGCGGCAGAAGGGCCTTTGTGACCCGGTCCGAGAACAGCTCGCCGACGCGCGCGCCCTTCACGATCTCTTTCCTCGCAAAACAGAAGCTGCGCTCCGCGGCGCTCAGCGCCGAAACCGGGGCGAACGTCCGGCTTTTCAGAAAATCTGCGCTCTCGTCGTAGCCGCAGCTCCGGCAGAAACCGCTTCTCAATTCCCTCCCGCAGATCGGGCAGTTTGTCTGTTTCGTGTCCATTGATCCTCGATCCTTTCAGGCGCCGCCCGTTCACGGGGCCCCTTGTCATCCCCGATAATGCCAGAAGGCCTCCAGCAGCGGCTCGTTGCTGTATCCGATGGCAATTTCGGATTTTTCCAGCGTCGATCCGCCGTAGTAGACGTCACGGATCCTGCTGCATTCGCTGAACGCATAGTAACCGATCCTTTTCACGCTCGCGGGGAGAGAGATGCTGGTCAAAAAAGCGCAGGCATAAAACGCATGCTTCTCGATGCTCGTCAGGCCCTCCGGAATCGTGATCTCCTGCAGCGCGCCACAGTTTCCGAACACATTTTCTTCGAGGCTCGTCAGGCTGTCCGGGAGCGTCACGTCCGTCAGGGACCGGCAAAAGTGAAAAGCATATTTTCCGATCTTATTCAGCTTCGCCGGCAGGACGAGGGTCTGCAGCGATGAGCAGGATGAAAACGCATAGTCCCCGATGCTCGTCAAGCTCTCCGGGAACACGACGTCAGCAAGCGCCCGGCAGCCGGAGAACGCGTATTCGTCGATGTTCGTCATGCCTTCGGGCAGCGTCACCTCTGTCAGCGTCGTGACGTCGGCAAACGCAGATCTTCCGATGCCGGTCACGCCGGCTCCGATCACGATGTGTCGGATCTTCTCCTTTACGGCATGCCACGGCGGCAGCGAGAACAGCGAGAGGCTCGGGATCGCTCCGCTGCCGGATATCGTCAGCGTCCCCTCGTCATCCAGGCTCCATGTCAGGCTGCCGTCCACTTTGCCGGCCGCGATGCGCCCGGCCGTCTTTTTCGGGGCGGTTCTTTCGGAAGCCAGCCGCCGTCTCTCCAGCCGAAGAAACCAGACTTCCCGTTCCAGCGCGTCAATTTCGGACACCGGACCCAGCGTCCGGCTTTTCAGAAAATCAGCGCTCTCGTCATAGCCGCAGCTCCGGCAGAAGCCGCTTCTCAATTCCGTCCCGCAGATCGGGCAGGTGCTCATGTTCATTCCCGGTTCCTCGTGTATTTCGTCTTTTTCTATGCAGACGGCGGCCGCCTGAGGGACGGCCGGCCAGTCGTTCTTATGCGAGCATCGCTTCGATGGTCCTCAGCTCTTTTTCCGCGTCGCGGTACCAATTCAGGGCGTAGAGCCGGTACAGCTTCCAGCCTCTCGCTTTCAGCGCGCCGGGGAAGGTGCACTCCCAGTCCCGGATGCTGAAGCGCCCGTCCCGGTCGTCCAGCCGGATCCCGAGAAGGTAGCGGCTGCCGTCCTCCGAGACGACGGCCAGATCCACTTTGCAGCGGCTGCTGCCGATCTGCTTCTCCACCCGCAGACCCCGCTGCCGCAGGGCGTCCGCCACCGCATCCAGCAGGGGATCGCGGTCCTCCGCGGCTTCTCCGGCGCCGATATCGATCTTCAGATCGCCCCGGGCGAAGGCCAGATAGTCCCGAATGTCAGCCAGCCCGCCCCCCACGCTCTCGGGGAACATGTCGGGCGTCAGAGAAGTGACGACGATGTTCTGCCTGCGCGCACGCGTGATCATCACGTTCAGGCGGTTGCCCGCGTCGTTCTGATTCATCGGGCCGAAATTCAGGCTGAGTTTTCCGTTTTCGTCGGGGCCGTACGTCGTGGAGAGAAGCACGTAATCCCACTCTCTGCCCTGGCAGGCCTCCAGATTCACCACATCAACCTGCTCGCTGAGCTGTCCGGCAAGGGGGCCGCCCTTCCGGCTCAGCTCGTTGAGCATGCTTCGGATCAGCCGCATCTGTTCAAGGTTGAAGGTGATCACGCCGACGGTCTCCCCGCCGCTTTCCGGCAGAGAAGCAAGAATGCCGCAGATCTCTTCGCACACCGCCTCTGCCTCCCGGCGGTTGGTGCGGCTTCCGCCGCGCTCGTACCGCCCGTCTTCCACCTGGACGCTGCGAACGCCGCGCAGTCCGGGCTCCGGAGCGGGGAAGGAAAAGAGTCTGCCGCCGTAGAAGCGCTCGTTGGAGAACGCGACCAGGTCTTCCTGCCTGCTCCGGTAATGGACGCAAAGCAGGTTCTGCGGCATCGAGGTGATGATGGCGTCCTCCAGGATGGCCTCCCGGCGCGACTGCGCGCCGTCCTCATCCTCCAGGCGCTTCTGGAAGAAGGACGTGGGCAGAAGCTGCTTCTCATCGCCTGCGATCACGCAGCCCTTCGCCATGGACAGCGGGATCAGCGCCTTATAGGTGGGCAGCTGCGAGCCCTCGTCAAAGATCAGCAGATCGAAAGGCTCCATCGTCTCCGGCAGCCACTCCGCCGCGGCGGCAGGATCCATGATCATGCAGGGATAGAGCTGCTTCATGGCCGAATCCGCCTGCTCAAACAGGACGCGGGGACTGGCGGATGCGTCGCGCCGGCGGATCAGCTTTTGCAGGCGGCCGAGGGCGGGGTCGTTTTCCACACCCTCCGCAAGCGCCGGCATGGAGGCGAGCACCCTGCGGTACAGCTCTTCGCGGTAGACCCTGCGGGCGGCTTCCTCCGCCTGCAGGGGATCCTGCAGCGCCCCGCAGAGCTCCGCAGTCCGGGGCAGGCGTTTGTCGATCTCCTGCTCCTTTTTGTCGCAGATATAGGCTGTCCGGCAGCTGCGGAAGGCCGCGCCGACCTCCTTTTCCGTCATCGCGCCGCTGTCCAGCAGGCGGTCGATCTGCCCGGCGAGCTCCGCGAGGCCCGCTCTCTCCATCTCCCCGCGGGCGCTGAGGCAGGCCGCGATCGGCGCGGGCCGCAGTTTTTTCCATGCCTGCAGCAGCCGCTCCGGCTGCGGGGCGGCGCCTCCGGACAGCTTTTCTTCCTGTATGATCCTCCCGCTGGCGAGCGCGAAGGCCTGCCTGTATTCCGCTTCGGCGTCCAGAACTTCCCGGATCAGCGCAAGAACCTCCGCGCCCTCGCCGCGCGCGATCCGATAGGAGAGAAGGATCAGCGCGTTTTCCACATCCGCCGGGCAGCCCTTTGCCGCCTCGATCAGCGCCGTCTGATAGGCCTCAAAGCCCTTGGCGTTTTCGATCTGCTCCCGTTCTTCCTTGTTGTAGAGGCGCCCGGTGACCGCCGGCAGCGCCGCCTTTGCGCGGAAGCGCCCCGGGTTTTTCGGCGCACCGGCGTCTTTCTTCTCTTTGTAAAGCTCCTCGTAGGCCTCGCGGTATCTTCGGCTGGTCGCAGGCGCGTTGTTGATCACATTCATCAGCTCCTGCCGACGGCGCTGCTCCGCCTCGCTGGGCAGGAAGACGATGTAATCGCCGAGGACCGGGCAGTCCGTCAGCCTCCGCAGAAGGCTCAGCGTCCGGCCTCCGCTGCCGCGGTCCGGCGGCAGATTCAGCAGCCTGCAGTTGACAGAAAGGATGTTTTCAAAGCGCCCGGCCAGCGTTTCGCTGCGCTCGAGAAGCTCGCTGTTGTTCTGATATTCGTCGTCTGCGAAGCCCTTCAGATAGGGCAGGCAGCGGATCGTCTCCTCATCCAGCGCGGCGCGGGAGCGGGCGTATTCCGTCGCCAGCCTTTCCGCGTCCGGCTGCAGGATCTCATCGCCGCCCCGCCAGCTGAGCTGTCCGTCGCCTCCGCGTTCCACGCTGCGCCGGGCAAGGAGCGCGGCCAGATTATCCTCGCCGAAGGACTCGTACATGCCCTGATAATAGGCCTCCAGCTTCTCCAGCGCTCCGGAGCCGTCCGCAGCCGCCGGACCGAAGGGGCCTTTTCTCTTCTCCAGAATCAGCTGGAGCGTCGCGTCGATCTTCTTTCGGATCTCGCCGAAACGGATCTTGTCATTCGGCAGCCAGAGGCAGAAGGGATCCAGCTTCAGCTCCGCCAGCTTCTCCGCCACGACAAGCTGCGCCGAGGGTTTTTCCGCCACGAACAGCACATGCCTGCCCGCCAGGATCTGCTCGACGATCAGATTGGTGATGGTCTGGCTCTTCCCGTTTCCGGCGGGGCCGATCACTACCTGCGCCCGCCGCTGGCCCGCCATGCGGATCACGTTTCGCTGTGAGCTGTCCGCCGCGAAGGCCATCGTATGCTCCGAGGGGTCCGAGGCCTCATCCTCCGGGATGCGGTTATCCCAGGTCATGCTGCCGTCCAGGATCCCCTTGACGATCGGGTGCTCTCTCAGCCTGTCGCTCTTGAGCCGCTGATAGATGCTTTCGTTCGGGATCTGAAAAACGCCCAGCGTCATCACGTCGCTCTCAAGCTGCCAGCCGCTCTGTGCCGCGAGCGTGCTGCACAGCAGCGCGCGCTCTCTCGGGTAATACTCGCCCGGCATATCCAGAAAGCCGGACAGATCCATTCCGTAGTCCTGCCGAAGGATCTCTTTGAGCACAGGGTTGATGCGGGTCTCGTCACGCAGCGGACGGAAAACGATCTCGCCCCGGATGTTCCGGAAGATCTCACAGGGGCATAGATAGAGCGGCGCCTTCACGGCGTCCCGGCTGTCCTTCGGGATCCACTTCACCCGGTCCACCGCCAGATAGACGCAGCCGTAGCCCGTCTCGCGTCTGGCAAGCCGGTCCGCGCTGAACTGCTCCTGAAGCCGGTCGCTCAGTTCCTTGCGGCTCATCCCCTTGTGCAGGGCGCTGTCCCGAAGGGCGGCATACAGCTCCTCGTCGCTCCCGTTCCCCCGGAAGAAGCCCTCGCTGCCGACAGCGAAGCTCAGGCGATCGTCGCCGCGCATTGCCAGCATCTCATTTTTCAGCGAGAGATCCATTGCCTGGAGCAGGAGACGGCTCAGCTTGTCTCTGCTCTCGGAGGCGGGCCGCATGAGCGCAGGCTCACAGATCGGGTCGTTAGCGTAGGTAAAGGCGGGGAGGTATCCCGCCCGACGGCAGCGGGCAACATCCACCGCGCTGTCAAAGCGTCTTTCCACCAGGTTTTTGGCGGCGACCTCCACCGCCTGCTCCCAGGAGCACTCTCCCGCATAGGAGCAGATCATCGTGCATTCCACCGGCATCAGCGCGCCGGCGTCCCGGACGAGCGAATTCGAGGCGTTGACCCAGCGCCTGTTGAGCTGTCTTTTCACCAGGTTGAGGTCCGTGGTCACGGGCTTGGGAAAGGACGCGTTCTCATCCAGCCACAAGCCCACAAAGGCATGCCCCTGCACAAGGATGATCAGCGGATGGATTGACGCCGCCTCCAGACACGTGGCGTACAGCAGAGACATGTCCAGGCAGGTGCCCTGCCTGCAGTCCTCGTTCAGGATCATCTCCGGGATACGCACCTTCTGCCCGAAAAGCTCCCAGCCGGGCGCGGGCAGATAGTAATGGATCATTTCCTCCTGCAGCGCGCGGAAGATCCAGTCCGCCTGCCTCATGACGTCCTCCCGGCGGCTGTTGAGATAGCCGCTCATCATGCCGCCGTCCCGATTGGCCAGCTCACCGGCTCTTTTCATCACGCGCACGACCAGCGGGCTGTTGGGCTGCATGAAGCAGCTCAGATCCGCGCTATCGCGGTTCCAGAACAGATAGGGCTGCAGCTTGACCTGCACCTGTTCACTGCTCAGGAGCTGCTCCGGCCGGGCGCTGTCCGCAAGCTCGATGTTGATGACCGCGTCTCTGCTCTCGATCACTTCCTTCCGGTAGAAGGCGTCGTTGAACGTCAGCTCGACCGGCACGGTCTGCGCCGCAGAGGGCGAGAGCTTGATCTTGAAAGGAAAGAAAAACTCCGGCGTGCTGTAAATATGCAAAACGGCGTCACACGCCAGATCTCGTATGCTCAGTTCGGGGATCACGGCAGAAGCGTCCGTGTGAAGGGCCGCAAAATTGATGACTTTTCTGACTTGCGCTTGGATCACCGGTGCCATCTTGTTTCCTCCCAGTAGTCGATTCTGTCGCAGACGCCCCGTCGGCCGCCTGTTCGGCGGCCGGCGGGGCTTCCGCTCTTCTGTTCCGGCCTTGCCTGCGCCGGGACGAAGGATCTCAGTTCGTCAGCAGTCCTTCCCTGTTTCGTTCGGCTGATTTGACGTTCAGTACCTTGTCGATGTATTCCGGATTGAGCTTATCGAGGATCTGCTCATAATTATCATTGCTGCTGATGATATCGTCTACCGAGACGACGGGGCCGTCGATCTGCGCGCTCTTCGTCTCCGCCGGGGCCCCCTCCTGCGGCACAGGCTCCTGCGCGGCGTCGCGCATTCCGCGCAGGGCGAACGCTTCGGCCACGGTCCGGACAAGTCCTGAAAGCTCCGGGCTCGTCTCCGTCCGCTCTTCGGAGCGGTCCTGCTCTGCGATCTTCGGCGGAAGGCGGTTTGCGATCACATCTATGAAGCCGCCCGGGAAATTCTCGATGATTCTTTCGGCTTTCCGCTGGGATTTCTCCCGCATCTCACTCCGAAACTGCAGTCTCATGCCCTTCAGGAGGGAATTGAGCATGCCGTAGTCCGTTTCTTTGGTGACGCGGCGAAAATGCATCTCCAGCTCTCTCGGGAGCCGGCTGAACACGCTCCTGAGCAGCGCGATCCGGTCGTCCTCCGTCGGGAGGCTGACGCGGAAGCAGGCAAAGTACCCGGCTAACGCCGGGTCCAGCTCCGCTCCGTCGTCAAGCGCCGCCGTAAGGATCCACCGGCTCTCGCCCGAAAAGGCCTGCAGCAGACGCTCAAGCCGCTCTCCCTTCAGCTGTCCGACATGCTCCAGCCGGATCACGGTATCCCGCTCGTTCAGCCGGGCGAATTCCGCTGCGGCGGCATCCAGCTCCTCTTCGGACATCGCCGGGAGATCCAGCAGAAGCCGGTGATAGCCGGCGTCCTGCAGTTCGCCCTCCAGTCCGCTCAGCAGCGTCCGTTTCCCGGACCTCGCCGGGCCGGTCAGGACGACGAGCTCCAGCAGATCGAGCGGAAGTCCCTCGTCCTCAAGCTCGTAATCCTCCTCTTCCCGCTCCCATCTGAGCGGCGTATAGCCCAGCAGGAAGCTTTTCCACTCATTCCGTCCCGCAGGCTCCCAGAGCCCCAGCTCCTTTTCCTCTTCAGTCAGCGCGCGCAGGCGGACAGGGCTGTCGATCTCCCGGATGGAGGAAGATCTCTTTGCCGCTCCCATTTTACTCCTCCTCGATCCAGTCGTCGTCCTTCGGATCGACGCGGCTGCGCTTCTGCGCTCTTTCAAACAGCTCGCGGCTGATCTGGTATTCGCCCGTCTTCACGGCGGTCAGCGCCCTCTCCTCCGAAGCGTAGATCCTGATGAGATCCTCAATGGCCAGCAGCTTGATCTCCAGGCAGACGCGTTCGATGTCCCGGTAATTGTAGGGCTTCTGCGCGGTCAGGTCCGCCATGTCCTCCAGCGTGAACTCCTTGCCGGGCTGGAACATGTGCAGCTCCTTGCCGAATTTGGAGGCGCGGGCATTCCTGTCGGGATAGGGGACGAAGATCACCTCGCAGCGGTCGCGCATGGCCTTGTCGATGCGGTTGATGTAGTTGGTGGCGCCGACGAAGACCACCTGCGCATCCGTTTCCTTGAGGTGGTTGAAGCCGGTCAGGAAGGCCGTGGTCAGAGAGGCGGTATAGTCCTGGCTGACGCGGCCGCGGTCTCTGCACACGCCGTCGAGCTCGTCGATAAAGAGCACGCAGGGCGCGTTCTGCTCCGCCTCTTCAAACAGGCGCTGCACGCGCGCCTCCGCTTCGCCCACGTAGCGGGCAAGGATGTCCGAGCTCTCCACGGACAGATACTTGTAGTCGTCTCCGACCAGCTCGTGGACAAAGGCGCCGATGATGTAGGTCTTGCCGCAGCCCGGAGGCCCGGAAAACAGGTAGGCCCTCTGCTTGGTCAGCTCCATATAGCCGCGGATGGCGTCGAGCCGTGAGTCGCTGATGCAGGAGCGCAGCTTCTTTTTCAGCTCCTCCATGCCGTTGACGTCGGAAAAGCTGCGCGAGGGGATCGGCTTATACCAGGATTCCACTTCCTCCTGCGGGATGGACCGATTGGCGGCGGAAGCGCCGCGGCTCTCGGGCGCGGGCCTGGCGGCGGCGCCCGCGGGCTTGCCGTCGCGCATCTGTCTGCGGCGGAAGTAATCGGGATCGATGATCATGATCACTTCGTTGAGCTGACGGCCGAGCTCGGCCTTTTTACGCGCCTGGAACTCGCGCTCCGACCCGCGGCTGATGCGCATCATCTTCTCGCGCGCATCGATCGCCTTCTGGAGATATACGCACTCCTGCTTCGTATGGCCATTGGCGGCAAACTCCGCGTTGGCCATTTCTACCCAGTAAATGCTTTCGGTCTGGAGCTGATCCATCTGCTCGGTATAGTTGTCGTTCTTCTCCACAATAGGCTCCTCCTGTTTCAGCGATCAGATGTTCGGGTCATAGCGCTCGCAGGATTCCAGAAAAGCCTCATCCTGGAAGATGGAACCGAAGTCGCTTGTGAAATCGTAGACCTTTTCCCGTTCGATGCGGCTGAACTCGCTGCTGTTCATCACAAGGCGATTCACCGCCTCGTCGGAGACCATGGAGTCATAATCCTCCAGCTGGTCAAACAGCTCCTCCAGTCTTTCCCGGTCGGTATCCCGCGAAAACTTGTATTTCCCCGCGGCTTTGATAAAGGAGTCCTCATCGGGGATCGGGCGCTTTTTTTCGGCCCTGTTGATGAGATTCAGCGCGTCGGTGGTGATGTTCATCGCGTTGAACAGCTGCTTGAAGGAATGGGATTCCGTGAGCTCGCGCTCGGCCTGGTCGATCAGGCTGATGCCGAACAGTGCCTTTTTGATCACCTGTCTCGAGTGGTCGTTCTCCTGGTTCTGGATGTTGTTGGCCATGTTGTAGCGCAGATTCCGCAGCTCTCTGTCAATGGCGCTGAGATACTCGTTGCGCGAAGTGATCAGCTTCACCTTTGCGTCCATCAGCAGCTCGTCCGCACTCCGCTTGTCCCTCTGGAACACAGATTTCAATTTATTGAACATGCCGTCCATCGTTTTTCCTCCCTATTACGCGTTGAGAAGCTCTTCCCGGGCTTCCTGATTTACGCTCTCCTGTTCTCTTTTCAGCGCGGCCTCGCGTTCCTTCGCCATCTGCTGCGTTTTCTCCATCTGATTCTCGAAGAAGCGGGTGTCATTGGCGATGTTTTCCGCAATGAATTTCTCCTGTTCCTCCGAGACGATGCGCATGTTGGTGATGGCGGTGTCGATCTTTCTGATCGAATCCTGCAGCTCGCGGGCCTCCGCCGCCGCCTGGCGATTGAGCTTTTCCAGTTCCTCCGACATATCCGGGAGGATCTGCAGGTTGCTGTTGAGACGGTCCCGGATCGCCGTGATCCCGCTCTCCTCGCTGCCGACCAGGGCCGCGGCCTTCGTTTTCTCGTTGACCGCGACGATATAGAGGTCGGCGCTCCGTCTGTATTTGCCGAGACGGATGCCGAGCTCCTTTGCCTCCTCCGTCAGGGAGTCCTTCTGCGGGCGGAAGGTCTTCAGCTTCTCCCAGGCGGGATTCCCCTTGATCTCTTCGACGAGTCTCTGATACTGCTCGGTCAGGTCCGTTCTCTTCTCGTCGACATCTTTTTCGAGTCTGTCCAGCTCGTCCAGATTCTCGGCGTGCGCCTGCACATTCACGAGATAGTTCTTCCACTGCTCGAGCTTTTCTTCCTTCTCCTTCTGATGCTTCTCCGCCTCGCCGCGCTCGTGCGGCTGGAGCTCCGTGCGCAGGCCAAAGCCGGTCCGGATGATCGTCAGACCGTCCTTGACGACCTCGTCGTGCCCGCTCTTCATGGCGTCGGTGAAAATGCCGATGACCTGCGCGAGCAGATCGTCCAGCTTTGACGTGTCATAGCTGGAGATCGTCGGAGCCGAACGGATCCTGCGGTAGAAGTTTTCCGTCTGTTCGGCGTAGTTCTCGTCGATCCCGGCGGCATAGGTCTTTGCTTTCGTCAGCGCCGACTCGATTTTGCTGCCGCTTTTCCGATCGTCCTCGGCAAGCTTCTTTCCCGACGGCTTCTGCTTCTTTTTTCCTAAACCTTTGAGAATATCCATTTTCCTGTCCTGTCCTTTCCTGTATGTTTTATTCGGTTCATATCATCACAGCATGGCGATCGGGCCTGAGCTGCTGTACTGTTTCTCCGTCCCGATCACGATCCGGAAGTTCATCTTTTCGTCGGACAACACGCCCACCGACCAGAAATCCTGCACTCTGGGGTTTTCGAGCGTGACGCTGTGCTCTTCCCGGGCGCCGTCGTTGCTTTCCACGATGACATTCAGCGTGCAGTCTCCGAAAAGGCGGGCAAACTTCTCCGGATACCAGAGGATCTTCCCCGGCTCCAGATCGCCGGCCTTGGCCAGGGTGATCTGCTCGGTCTGCGCGACTTCGACTTCGCCGTCGTCCGTCAGGCGGTTGGTATAGACGTTCAGAGAGATCTTTGCATTCGACCAGTATCTGCGTCTGAATTCCACGACCAGTTTTTCCAGCGCCTGCTTCTCCTCCTCGCTGCCGGAGACCGAGGAGATGTTCGGGAATGTGCAGCGGGGGCATGCGGCCTCCAGGCCGGTCAGTTCCAGTCCGCAAACGGGACAGGTCAGTTTTTCCATGCTTGCTCTCCTTCCTCAATCCATGTTGTCCCCGTTGATTAGTCCGCACAGCTTCTCATAGAATTTTGAGAAGTCCTTGAGACTTTTTCGGAGATCATTCAGTTGCGCTTCCAGTTCGTCCTTTTTCTGCTCATATTTTTCCGACTCGATATACGAAAGATCCCTGAACAGCTCTCTTTTTGCCTGACTGAATTTCTTCAGCCGCGCGTTCATACGCTCGAGCTCCCGATCCTGATCGATTTTCAGCCGGCTGAGCTTCTCAAACTCGCTCTTGAGTTCCTTCTCGGTGTTGCTCAGCGTCTCCCTGTTCTTCTCGTTGGTCTCTTCCTCTTTGCGCTTGCGTTCCAGAAGCCGGGAGAGCTCGCGGTTGACATGCTCCGTATCCTGGAGGAGCTCCCGCTCCTTCTCCAGCAGCGTCTTCCTCTCCTCGCAGAGCCTGTTGTACTCTTCCGCCCTCCGTTTCAGCTCGTCCGACTTCTCGCCGTTGAGCCGGACGGTCTTGCGGATGTCCTCCTGCATTCGTCCGGTCTCCTCCTCCAGCCGGAGGCTCTCCGTTTTGGCTCTGGAGAGTTCTTCTTTTCCCTCTCCGTCCAGATAATTCTGTGCGTCCAGATTGTCCAGCCGCAGCTCTTCCGTATTTTTCATGCACTGTCTGCGCTTTTCGGACAGTGTTTTGTTTTTTTCTTCCTCTTCGCTTCTTTTCTCCTCCGCCTTCTTCAGCTCCTGCTCGGCGGCAGCCCGGCGTTGCTCGGCGGCGGCCGCCTCGGTCTTCGCCGTTTTGTAGGCCTCCTCCGTCCTGCGCAACGCCTGTTCCCGTTCGTTTTTCTCCCGCTGCAGGCGGCTCGTCTCTTCCTTCAGCTTCTCCGGGTCCGTCTGCGCGATCACAGCTCTGAGCCTGGTCACTTCCTCCTGCCAGTGCTTGACCTCGGCGCTCAGCATTTCCTGCTCTTTATGGAGCTGCTCGTACGCACTCCTGTGCTCGAGCCGCCTCCGCTCCAGAGCTTCCTTCTCCTTCTGCGCCCCGGCAAGCTGATCTCTGTCGGCCTGAAGACTTCTGCTCAGGTCGTCGCACGACCGTTTTTCGTTCTGTATCTTCTGCTTCAGCGCCGCCTGCTGTTCGCGGGCGTTTCTGCAGGATTCCTCGATCGCCTCCAGCTGCCCGCGCGCCTCCGCAAGCGTCTGCTCCAGAGAAGTCCTTCGATCCTCCGCCTGGCTTTTCTCCTGCTTCAGCTTCTCCAGCGACACCCGCTCGATCTCTCCGCATTCGCGGTCCAGGCGCTCCATGTCGCGTCTGAGCGCCTCGATCTCCTTTTCCTTCGTCTCCAGCTCGGCCCGGCGTCTGCCAAGCTGCCCGCGGCGCTCTTTCGCGTCTGTCTGCCGTTTCTGCAGCTGCTCCTCCCGGGCCTTGATGCTTTCGGCCTGCTTATCCAGGTCGGATTCGATCGTCTCCAGGGCGTGCAGTCGCTCGGCGAGTCTGCCGTGCTTGTCCGCCTCGGCAATCTTTTCTCTGTTCTTCGCGGCGATGTCCATCAGCAGCAGTCCGGCAGAGCGCAGCCTCTGTACGAGCGCAGCCCCGTCGCGGATCTCCAGATCCTCCAGATAGACGCCGTCGTCCTGTATATCGTCGCGCAGATCAAGAAGAACGCCGAGAAAATCCTCTATCGCAGGGCTCTCCTTCTCCAGAGCGCGAAGCTTGTCCCGAGTTCTTTCATACGCTTTCATCACTTCCGCCCCCTCACACTCTCCCAGTACTGGATAGACTCCTTCACCAGCCGGAGCTTTTCCTCCGGGATGCCCTGTGTGTCGAACAGCTCCTTGATGCTGCTCAGTTCGACCTCATACGAGGCGCCGTAGGTCTGGCTCAGCACGTCATACTCATGCACGTGCAGCGTAATGATGCCGGAGGAGTCCAGCGAAAAGCCGAAGGAGACCGGCGGCATATGGATCTTCTCCCGAATGCGCTCCAGGAAAAGCTCCCTGGGCGGGACGGGCAGGGTCCTCTGCTCGTCAGCATAGAAATCGATCAGAAACTCCCGGATGCCGTCCAGAGCCATCACGTATTCCACGCCGCTGCCGCGGCGCTGCAGATATTCCTTGTTGAATTCGATATCCTGCCCGTAGCGCAGGCCGAAGGACATCGTATAGTACCGGCCCTGCTTGCAGGCCACGCCGATGGAGAACGGAGCGGTGTTCCGGATATGGATCACGTTGGCGGAGATCAGCGCCGCCCCGAGGGCGACGGCCTTTTCACGGCCCTGCTCGCCCATGATCCCTTCACAGCGTCTGTCGCCCGAGCTGATCTTGAATTTGGCGTCCATCTGCATCTTGACCAGGCAGAAATTCCCAAAGCCGCCGACCAGCGCGATCTTGAAGTCATCGCTCCCGCGATCCATATAGCTGAGCTTTTCCTTTTTCATGAAGCGGATCACTTCATCCATCTTCTCGTCAAAGACGGGGTAGATCGCCTCGTGGTAGGCTTCGGCCAGCTGCCGGTAGTTGAGCGGGATATCGGTTTTGTTGTATGTGAATTCATCGAGCAGGAAGTCGTCCTGCATACGCTCCTCATCCAGCTTTTTCGGATCGGTCCCGTAATCGCCGAAGACTTCCGTGATCAGCTCGGTGTTGCTTTTCATGATCGCCTCGACCTGATCCACCGCTTCCAGAAAGGCGCTGTTGAAGGCGATCTCCTCGTCCGGCATCGCATCCTGTATGGCCTTGCGCGTAAGCGTCTCCATATAGATGATGCCGGCGCGGCCCACATTGCCTGCGCTCTCGTTTTCGCCGGCGCCGGTGCGGTAGAGGATCTTTACCTCCGTGTTCTGCCGTCCGTCGGCGTCCGGGCGGAGCTCGACATTGGTCAGCGTGATATCCAGCGTGCCGCCGCCGTAGTCCACCAGCAGGATGGAACCGTTGAAGGGCTTCTGCTTGAGTGCGGAGAAGTTATAGGCAAAATACGCGCTGGCCGCCACCGGCTCGCTGACGATCTGCACCTCGGTGTTCTCGCCGATGCAGGACAGGCTCCGGCAGATGTCGCGAAGCTTGGCGCGCCCGTCTACCGTGCTGAGCTTTTCGTTCCAGACCTCCGGAGCGCCGACCACCAGATGATCGATCTGATCGTCGTCCATGCGTTTGAGCGTCGAGCTCAGCAGAATCTCCAGAAAATCCTTTGTGACCGCCGCCGGCGTATGCTTCTCGGTAAACCCGCGCGCCTGGAGCAGCTTCGGGTCCTCCTCCGGCAGCATCATTTTGAAAGCCGAAAACTTGCCGCTGGTCAGCTTCTCCTTCTTGGCCTTGGCCGTATTGCCGATACAGGTCTTTCCTTTGATATAGGCCACCACCGAGGGCACCGAGGTCGAATCCCCCTCGGTCATTTCGACCGCCTCGGGGATTCCCCTGTTCAGATTGTAGTAAGAGACTGTCGAATACGTACTGCCAAAATCGATTCCGATGTCTGCCATCCCGTTTTCCCCTCTCGTTTCTTACCTTTCTGTCCGGGTCTCCCCATTCTGTCTCGCGCTTGTAATCTGTTCCGCGTGCCAGGCAAAGGCGCCGTCCTCGTTGTCACTGTATTGACCGCGCAGCGCGATCTTCCACCCGGTATCGATCCCTTTTCTCAGCTTCGTGCCGAGATTTGTCAGCGCGGCAAGCATCGCTTCCCGGCTGGAGATCTCCGCTCTCAGCTGCAGGAAGCGCTCGGCGGCCGCCGTATCGAACGACCCGTCCGAGTCGTTTTTGGCTTTTTGCTTTTCAAGCTCTCCGTAGAGCGGCTGCAGCGCTTCCTGCAGCTCGCTCTGCTTTTCTTCGATCTCACCGAGCTCATCGATCCAGGCCAGCGTATAGTGGCAGACATACCAGGCGCGCGGCTCGGTCGGACCGTTTTCATCGTCATAATAATGCCGGATCCAGCCCTCGATCACATCGAGCTTATCGTTGAGCTCCTTTCTCGCGGCGGCCCGGTTCACGGCGTCCTTCTTCTCGGCCAGAGCCTTCACGCTCTTTCTGACCGAGCGGGTGCATTCCTCGATCTGATCGGGCTCCTCGGTGTGCAGCTTCTCATCGCAGCGGCTGAGGATGCTGCCCAGCGCATCGCGGACTCTCCAGATCTTTTTCCGCTCAACGCCTTCCGCCTCCGTATGCATCTGATCCCAGGCGGGCAGGATGGCGTCGCCCGGGTCGAAGATCAGGCAGCGGTCGGAGTCCTCGTCAAGGGGATACTCCCGGGCCAGCCTCCCGGCAAAAGCCACCGGGTCCGCCTGCCCGCCGATCCATTTCTCCGCCTCCCTGCAGAACTCACCGCTGCGCAGCAGGCTGTCGATCTTGCTCATCTCGCCGGTAGGATTCGGATCTATCGCGCAGGAAAACGCATCGCGGAGGCTGCGGGAATGGCAGAGCCTGAAGATCAGCTCGGTCAGCTGCTCGGTGTATTCCAGTGTCTCCCTCTCCAGGGGGAGCCTCTCCGGCTCCATCACGACAAGGTGCTGCACCGTGTTCCCGATCCTTTCTCTGCTCAGATCGTTGAGAAAAACGCAGCAGCCGCCCATCTCGTTTTTCAGCGCGTCAAACAGGCCGGTCTCCACCGACCGCCTCGAAGCCGCTCTCACGCCGCCGCTGATCTGGCGCAGCACGGAGTTGTCTGCCGTCAGCAGCTCGCTGCACTTTCGCAGGTCCGTCGGGAAGGTGAGCACAAGGATGCCTCTGCCCGATCCGCTTCCGACTTTGTTGGCCAGGTCTTCAAGCTGTCTTTTCGCCGCCTCGCCCTGGAAGAATTCCTGAAAATCCTTCGCAGAGGCAACGACAGCGTTTTTTTGACCGGTGAGCGCATTTTTCAGGCGCTGCAGGAATACTTCGTCCTTGCTCGGCGCCTCGCTGGAAAAGAGGCTCCATTTTTTCCCGGTTTTCTGTTCCAGGAGCTTTTCCAGGGCGGCGGCAGAGACCTCGTCGTCCTCCTGCACCAGAAAGCCCTTTCCCCCCGCGCCCAGGAAAAAAACGGAGCGATAGCCGGCTCTCTTCAGGCAGAAATAGAGATATCTGTCCCTGTCCGTGATCCGGGCGAGGCTGGGCCTGTCATAGAAGTCGTACTCATTCCCGAACACAAGATGGAGCCATCCGGAGCTGGAGTCAAAACACGCCATTTTTATCTCCCCCTGTACAGACTGCCCGAGGCGCACCACGCCCCGCCGAGCGGGTGAGAAACGCGCGTCGGCGCAAAGGCATACTCTGAATAAGTATAGCATGCCTTTCCCCCCGTTGCAACAAAGAATCCCCCGTTTGAGAATCGTTTTTGTCAATTTTGCGTTCCCGGGACAGGGCGGAAATCCGCGGCCGCCGCCGGGTGCGCTCCGCGATACGATCTGTGCTGTTTTTCGCAAAAAAGGCTTGACAAGGGCGGAGCCGTGGTATATATTGTTTGAGCGCTCCGAAGACAGCAGGTGGGTTTCGGCCCGTAAATCCTGCCGAGGACATCAACAAGCTTTGATTGTTTTTGTGCCTTTGCGTCTTTTTCGGATGCAGAGGTTTTCTTTTTGGGCGCAACGATCAATCGTGTGGAGGTGAAAAACACACATGCCGAACGCAAAAGTTCTCAGCGAAAAGCAGGCGATCGTCGAAGCCCTCGCCGAGCGCATCAAGAACGCGGGTGCCGGCGTCCTCGTCGACTACAAGGGAATCACCGTGGCCGAGGATACCGCGCTGCGCACCGAGCTGCGCAAGGACGGAGTGGAATACACCGTCGTCAAGAACACCCTGACCAGAAAGGCGCTGGACAAGCTGGGGATGAGTGATCTCGATCACGTCCTCAACGGCACCACCTCTCTGGCTACCGCCGAGCATGATCCCATTGCTCCCTTCCGCATCATCAACGACTACAGCAAGAAGCTGGGCGACCGCTTCAACATCAAGGCTGCCTTCATGGAGGGCAAGGTCCTGAGCGAGTCCGAGATCGCGGAGATGGCAGAGCTGCCCAGCAAGGACGCTCTGTACGCCAAGGTCCTGGGTACCATGATCGCTCCCATCACCGGTCTGGCCGTCTGCCTGGGTCAGATCCTCGAGCAGAAGGGCGGCTCCCTGGAGTCCGCCGAGGCAGAAGCTGCCGAATAATCCGGCACACAAAACTTTTTAATGGAGGAAAATACAATGAGTGAAAAGATCACTGCCATGATCGAAGAGATCAAGGGCCTTTCCGTTCTCGAGCTGGCTGAGCTCGTCCACGCCCTGGAGGACACCTTCGGTGTCTCCGCCGCCGCTGTCGCCGCTGGCCCCGCCGCCGGCGCCGCTGCCGCTCCTGTCGAAGAGAAGACCGAGTTCGACGTCGTCATGACCAGCTTCGGTGCTGAGAAGATCAAGGTCATCAAGGAAGTCCGCGCCATCACCGGTCTGGGCCTGGCCGACGCCAAGGCTCTGGTCGAGGGCGTGCCCGCCAAGATCAAGGAAGCCGTCTCCAAGGAAGATGCCGAGGCCCTCAAGGCCCAGCTCGAAGGCGTCGGCGCCACCGTCGAGCTCAAGTAATTCGAGTTCACACATCAAAAACCGCTCTCCAAAAGGAGGGCGGTTTTTTGTGTATGGGGCGTCGAAGCCTCCACTGCAAGGGGAAAGCCACAGAGACGATCGTTTTTCCCGCAGGGGCCGACACCCAGCCCATGGCCGGGCCCGCGGTCGTCGTCCGGGGCGCGGATCCGGCGGGCGCTTCGTGAAGCGCCCCTACGGTGCGGACGGATGTTCTCCGCGTAGGGAGCGATCCCCTGATCGCTCCGGCGGTAACGGGCTGCAAATCTACGGAGGCATCAGGGGATGCCTCCCTACGCGATTCTATCGCCCGGGCGCGTCTTCCGCGGCGGGGCGAGGGCGCCCCGCCCTACGCGCTTTTTCCGCCTGCCGCGCAGGGAGTGGCGCCCTTGTCGCTCCGGATTCCCAACGTAGGGGCCATTCACGAACAGCCCGCGATTGTCGTCCGTGGCATGGATCCGGCGGGCGCTTCGTGAAGCGCCCCTACGGTGCAGACAGGTGTTCTCCGCGTAGGGAGCGATCTCCTGATCGCTCCGTCGTTTTTTGCGGCGGCGCGTGATCCGCGTAGGGGCCGTTCACGAACGGCCCTTGATCATCGTCCGGGGCGCGGATCCGGCGGGCGCTTCGTGAAGCGCCCCTACGGTGCAGACAGGTGTTTTTTGTCGCTGCAAGGGTTTACTTGACAGGCATTTCAGATGGATTATAATGAGAGGAAAGATCAAGAAAACGCCCGCGGGAAGGGAGGCCCCTTATGCCAACGCGCAAGAGAATCTTTGAGATCATCGAGGTCGCGGACGAGAACGACCGGCTGTCGGCGCTGTACGACAGCTTCATGATCCTCTGCATCATCCTGAGCCTGCTGCCGCTGGTCTTCAAGGAGACCACGCCCTTCCTTTACTGGCTCGACAAGTCCTGCGTGGTGATCTTCATCGCCGACTACTTCCTGCGCTGGGCCACGGCGGACTTCAAATACGGCAGGCGCTCCGCGCTCTCCTTCCTGCGCTACCCCTTCTCCTTCATGGCTATTGTGGACCTGCTGTCGATCCTGCCCTCGCTGACGGTGCTCAACAGCAGCTTCAAGGTCCTGCGCGTGCTGCGCATGCTCCGCGCGCTGCGCGTGTTCCGCGTGCTCAAGGCCCTGCGCTATTCCCGCAGCATCCGCATCATCAACCGCGTGCTGCGCCGCTCGCGGGAGTCCCTGCTCGCGGTGGGCACGATGGCGCTGGGCTACATCCTGATCTCCGCGCTCGTCATCTTCAACGCCGAGCCCGATTCCTTCAACAACTTCTTCGAGGCCGTCTACTGGTCCACCGTGCTGCTGACCACCGTCGGCTTCGGCGACATCACGCCCGTCACCACCATCGGCCGCAGCATCGCGATCGTCTCCTCCCTCTTCGGCATCGCCATCGTGGCCCTGCCCTCCGGCATCATCACCGCCGGCTACATGAAGGAACTGGAGGAGCAGCGCTCCGAGGACGAGCGCGAGCGCCGCGAGAACGCACAGCCCGCGCCGCACTATCTCAGCCGCTTCCGCCTGCACCAGATGAAAACGGAGCAGCGGGAGACCGATGCATCCGAAGCATCCAAAGAATAAGGAGGCCGCACCATGGCACGCGACACCGACATCAAGCTGCAGAATCAGGTCATCTACTCCGTCTATCTCCGCGCCCACACCGAGGAGGGGACCTTCCGCGCCCTGATCCCCGATCTCGACCGCATCAAGGCGCTCGGCACAGACATCATCTGGCTCATGCCCATCCATCCCATCGGCGTCAAGGGCAGGAAGGGTAGCCTCGGCTGCCCCTACGCCAACCGCGACTACCGCACGACGAACCCCGCCTACGGCAGCATGGAGGACTTCAAGGCCCTCGCCGACGCGGTGCACAGCCGCGGCATGAAGCTGATGATCGACGTGGTCTACAACCACACCTCGCCCGACTCGGTGCTGCTCGAGCAGCATCCGGATTTCTTCTGGCGCGACAGCGAGGGCAAGGTCGGCAACAAGATCGGCGACTGGGCCGACGTCATCGACCTCGACTACGACAATCCCGGGCTCTGGGACTATCAGCTCGAGAGCCTGCGCATGTGGGCGAAATACGTCGACGGCTTCCGCTGCGACGTGGCCTCCTTCGTCAACATCGAGTTCTGGAAGATGGCCCGCGCGCTGGTCAAACGCGTGCGCCCCGGCTGCATCTGGCTGGCAGAGACCGTGCACCGCGACTTCGGCAGCTACACCCGCCGCATGGGCTTCTATTCCTGCCGTGACACCGAGGCCTTCGACGCCTTCGACATGGAGTACGAGTACGACGTGCGCGAGGCCTTCGACCGCTACATGCGCGGCGAGACGCCGCTGAGCGTCTGGCTGGATCAGCTCAATTTCCAGGAGGCGGTCTATCCCGTCAACTACAACAAGCTGCGCTTCCTCGAAAACCACGACCAGCCGCGCATCGCTTCGCTGGTCGAAGCCGAATCCGACCGGGACAGCTTCACGGCCCTGCTCTTCTTCCTCAAGGGCACGACGATGCTCTACGGCGGGCAGGAGTTCTCCTGCACGCACAGGCCCAGCCTCTTCGAGCGCGAGGTCTTCCCGCGCACGGGGCGGGATATCAGCGCGCAGCTGCATCACCTGTCCGACATCAAGCACTCTGTCCTCGGCGCGGACGACGATTTCTGGGCCAGGAGCGACGACGAAAACGACATCGCCATTCTCGGCCGCGAAAACGGGGAGAGCCGGAAGATCGGCATCTTCCCGCTCAAATCGAAGCGCGCCGCGGTGCCCGTCGACGCCCCGGACGGCACCTATGAGAACCTGCTGGACGGCGCTACGGTCACGGTCGAGGACGGGAAGGTCCTCTGCGAGGGCCGGCCCATCATCTTCACCGTGCCAAAGGACCTGGTGAACGCATGAGCCTCCCCTACAAAAACTACATCTTCGATCTCTACGGCACGCTGGCCGATATCCGCACCGACGAGCGCCGCCGCGAGCTCTGGGT
>JAEEGL013036951.1_pt1 | contig 25975 bp, 36 predicted proteins | sample 9134231 | NCBI WGS metagenome assembly JAEEGL01 (sample SAMN16246548, study PRJNA631951) | gut metagenome | biome: gut microbiome; feature: rumen; material: fiber-attached | host: Bos | place: Iran: Karaj | collected 2018-10 | reverse complement strand
TATTCAGGTACATAGATGCAATCAAGCCCTCTTACATTCAGATTGAGAATGTGGAGGAATTTATGAGCTGGGGCGACCTTGACGAAAACGGCCACCCCGTGAGCAAGGACAAAGGCCGTTGCTACGTGAAATGGTGCAATGAGGTCATGCGCCGTGGCTACCACTACGACTTCAGGCTGTTGAACGCCGCCGATTTCGGGGCATATACGAGCCGTAAGAGGTTTTTCGGTCAGTTTGCGGCCAATGGCCTTCCCATCAACTTCCCACTGCAGACCTACTCGAAAAACGGGGATGATGACGGTGGCCTTTTCCAACTTTACAAGAAATGGAAGCCCGTGCGTGAGGTGCTGGACTTGCAGGATGAGGGCGTTAGTATCTTCGTCCGTGAAAAGCCCCTTTGCGAAAAGACCCTTGAACGGATATTCGCTGGCCTGATTAAGTTCGTGGCCGGTGGCAAACAGCGATATGACGCATGGCTATTGAAATATAACTCGATGAATCAGGACGGCCACCACAACGCCCCTTCGATTGACGAACCCTGCCCCACCGTGGCCACACAAAACCGCATCGGCCTGGTTAAGGTGCAGTACCTATCGAAGCAGTTCGGAGGCGACCCAGCGGGAAAGAATATCCCGATTGACCGTCCCGCTGGCACCCTGACCACCATCGACCACCACGCTTTGGTGTCGGCGCAATTCATCGATTCATACTACGGGAACGGAAACAACCATTCCATTGACAAGGCCGCGCCCACCGTGACCACGAAGGATAGGCTGGCCTTGGTGACACCCAAGTTCATTGATATGCAGTACGGCAACGGCACGCCGATGTCGGTTGATGCACCCGCTGGAGCCTTGACCACCAACCCGAAACACATACTCGTTTCCCCTCAATGGATTATGAGTACCAACTTCAATAATGTAGGCAGCTCGTTGGATGAGCCTTCGCCCACGGTGACGGCTAATCACAAGTGGCATTATTTGATGAACCCGCAATTCCAATCGGCTGGCGGCAGCGTGGACAAACCCGCTTTCACCCTGATTGCCCGCATGGATAAGATGCCGCCGTACCTGATTACCGCCGAGGGCGGTTTGGGGATTGAGGTGTACGACACCGACAGCCCAATGACCGTGAAGATTAAGGAGTTCATGGCGGCTTACGGGATTGTGGATATAAAGATGCGTATGTTGAACATCCGAGAGTTGAAGCGGATAATGGGCTTCCCTGAAAACTACATCCTGAAAGGTAGTCAGGCAGACCAAAAGAAGTTCATCGGCAATGCCGTGGAGGTGAATATGAGCCGCGTCCTTTGCGAGGCTCTTTGCAGCGGATTAAAGAAGGAAAGGGTTACGGCATGACCAACGATGAAATGAGACAGTACAACGACCTCTTGGAAGCCAAAAAGACCAAGCGGATTGAAAGCGGCTTCGACATTGAGGAATCGGAGTTGAACCCGTTGCTTTTCGATTTCCAAAAGTATTGTGTGAGGCGTATGGTGAAAGAAGGCCGTGGTGCCGTGTTCGCTGGCTGCGGCAACGGCAAAACCCTGATTAGCCTTGAATGGGCTACCAAGGTGGCCGAGCATGAGGGCAAACCCATCTTGATACTCGCCCCGCTTTCAGTGAGCCGCCAAACCATCAAGGAGGGTCAGAAGTTCGGCTACAAGGTGGATTTGTACCGCGATATGGATGAGGCCACAAAGATAGCCATCACCAATTACGAGCAGATTGAAAACGTGGATATAGCCCGCTTTGTGGGTGTGGTGCTGGATGAGAGTTCAATCCTCAAGAACTTCACGGGGTATTACCGCAACCTCCTGACGGAGAAATTCAAGGGTATGCCTTACAAATTGTGCTGCACGGCCACACCCAGCCCCAACGACCTGAATGAGATTGGCAACCATTCGGAATTCCTTGAAATCCTCGATTCCCAAGATATGCGTTCCAAGTGGTTTGTGCGTGAGGATGGTATGAACAATTACCGCCTCAAAGGACACGCCAAGGGCGATTTTTACGGCTGGATTGCATCGTGGGCTATCATGTTTGAAAACCCTGCAGATATCGGGTTTGTGGAAACGGGAAAGATGTTTCAGTTGCCGCCCCTGAATATCTACGACCACCTCATTGAGACCGCGCCCGAGGACGGGATGCTGTTTGCCAACGGGATTGTGAATGCCACCAACTTCAACAATGAGCTGCGTAAGACCATGACCGAGAGGCTGGAGCTTGCCGCCGAGATTGCGAGGGATTCGGATGGTCAGGTGATTGTGTGGATTAAGCAGAATCAGGAGGGCGACATCCTCCGCAAGCTGATTCCTGAAGCTGTCGAGGTCAGGGGGTCGGATAGCGATTCCGATAAGGAACAAAGGTTGCTTGACTTCGCCGATGGCAAGTTCAGGGTGCTGATTAGCAAGGCCAAGATTTGCGGCTATGGTATGAATTTCCAAAACTGCGGCACGCAGATATTTGCCTCCCCTGACTTTTCCTTTGAGGATTACTACCAGCAAGTTAGACGCTCGTATAGGTTCGGGCGCAAGGATAATGTAAGTATTCACCTAATAATCACTGATACAATGACAAATGCAAGGGCAATCGTTGAAAAGAAGCAACAAGCCTTCGAGGAAATGGTTCGTGAAATGAACCGCAACGTGAATGAGAACCGATACGGCCTCCTCGACCACTACGAGTATCGGGAATACAAGGACGATGATGTTTTCCTGATGAAGGGCGACACCACCATCGAAATCAAGAGAATCCCCGACAACAGCGTGGATTTGATTATCTACAGCCCGCCGTTCAGTTCCCTTTTCACCTATTCCAATTACATCAACGACATGGGGAACAACGAGAGCCACGAGGAGTTTTTCAAGCAATATGCCTTTTTGCTGAAAGAGTTGTACCGCATACTGAAGCCTGGCCGGTTGATGTGCTGCCACACCAAGGATTTGGGCGTTTACAAGAATTCGTCAGGCTATACGGGTATGTATGACTTCACGGGTGAACATACAAGGGCGGTGCTGGCCGAGAGTTTCAAGTTGCATTCCAAGGTGACGATTTGGACTGACCCCGTGCTGGAAATGCAGCGCACCAAGACCCAACGCCTCCTTTATAAGCAGGTGACGAGCGACAGCTCAAAGACGGGCATCGGCATGGCCGAGTACATCACCATCTTCAAGAAATGGGAGGGTGACGAAGCGGATTGGGAGCCGATTAAGAACCTGAACAAAGACAACTTCCCGCTGGAGACTTGGCAGAGGTGGGCATCGCCCGTGTGGATGGATATAAGGCGTACCGATGTGCTGACCGCCAGCGAGGGGACGGAAATGGGCGATGAAAAGCACATTTGCCCCCTGCAGCTTGGCGTGATTGAGCGGTTGGTGAATTTGTGGTCGAATGAGGGCGAAACCGTCTTCACCCCGTTCCTTGGAATCGGCTCGGAGGTTTACGAGGCGGTCAGGAACGGCCGCAAGGGCATCGGCTGTGAGTTGAAGGACAGCTATTTCGACACGGCCATTAAGAACATCAAGATGGCCGAAATGAGGAAAAGCCAAAAGACCCTATTCGATTGAGCCATGAATACGAAGCCGACAAAAAAGACTTGTTACAGCCGCGCCGTGGTGGGGATAAACCTCACCACGGACGAGCGGCGGCAATGGCCGAGCGTGAAGACCGCCGCCGAGGGTTGCGGTATGCAGGCCTCATGGTTCACGCACCTATTGAGAGGCCACCTGCCTACTAACGGCTGGCTTTGCGCCTATGCCGATGAACAAGATTGGGTTGCCGAAAAGCTGGACTATTACAAGCGGTCGGGTAAGTTCAAGAGAACCGACCCCACCAAGTCCAAGTCGATGAAGGGCAAAGTCGCCCTGCGCATTGACAGCCGGACTGTGATATATGTGACCCCTGACAAGGCCACCCCTGAATACGCACAACAATACCTAAACAAAATCAAAGGAATAAAAGATGAACAAGACTAAAATCGCGTGGACTGAACGCACATGGAATCCCGTCACGGGATGCACCAAGATTTCCGAGGGTTGCCGCCACTGCTATGCCGAGACGATGGCCAAGCGGCTGCAAGGCATGGGGCAAAAGCGGTATAAGAACGGCTTCACCCTGACCCTTCACCCCGAAGCCCTGAATGAGCCAAAGAAGGTCAAAGAGCCTTCGATGTTTTTCGTTTGCTCGATGGCTGACCTTTTCCACAAGGACGTGCCGTTTGAGTTTGTGGATGAGGTTATGAAGGTCATCGAGGCCACACCTCAACACAAGTACCAGCTCCTGACCAAGCGTGCAAACCTGATGCACCAATACTTCACCCTCAAGGGATATGTGCCTGACAATGTTTGGGTCGGCGTGACCTTGGAGGATGCAAAGGCCAAGGAACGGCTGTGGTATTTGAAGGATTTGAAATACACCTTCGATGCGAAAGTCACTTATCTTTCGTGTGAGCCTCTTTTGTGCGATTTGGGAGCGTTTGGCCTTGGAGGCATTGATTGGGTCATCGTTGGTGGCGAAAGCGGCCAGCAAGCCCGAAAAATGAGCAAGGAATGGGTTTTGAACATCCAACGCCAATGTGCCGAGCAGGGCGTTCCATTTTTCTTCAAGCAATGGGGTACCTGGGGCGAGGATGGCATCAAGCGTGACAAAAAGGCCAACGGATTCCTGATTGACGGCAAGGTTTGTCAGGAATGGCCGAAGGCATGGAAAGGAGGTTTGCAATGAGTTTGAAACACATTACATTTACGGGTATTGATTCAAAGACTGACATTAAGGCTTTGCAGGAAATAACCGAAAAATACCCGATTGTTGAATTTGGAGTATTGACAAGCTATCATTATTACGAAAATGGGAATCGCTACCTTGAACCAACGCTAATGGGCGGGCTTCGTGATAAAAACCTTAATCTTTCACTTCATATTTGCGGAACTGCGGCTCACGATGCTTCCCGTGGTTTTTGGGGTAAAATAATCGAACTGACGAAAGATAACCTCGACATTTTCAAGCGTTGTCAGGTGAACATTGCCAACCGAAAAGACAATTACCCTTATTGTTGGATGGCTTCCTACCCATATCAGGAAATCATTATCCAGCAGCGTAATATCTACGAACTTAAACTTTTCCAAGTCACGATGGATTTATGGAGAGAGCCAGCCGCATTCTCCGTGTTGCTTGATGCTTCAGGAGGGCGTGGCATAGACACGCCTATCGAGATTCTCAATAGAGATTACAAAGTCGGCTATGCTGGCGGTATGAATCCCGATAATGTCGGTGAAAAGTTGTCATATCTCATGGAAAATGTCAATGGTGATTTTTGGATTGACATGGAATCAGGAGTAAGGACAAACGATTGGTTTGACTTGGAAAAAGTGGTCAAGGTCTTGGAAATATGTGAACCTATAATCAAAAACGGAGGTGTGAAATGAACTTGAACCAAAGAGAGGATGCCCGCATTGAGTTTGCGGGCAGAGCGATGCAAGCCTTAATCCCTGAAAATATGCCGATACAACAAACCGTGCAATTGAGCGTGGAGTTTGCCGATGCCCTGATTGCAGAACTTCAAAGGACGGAGGTGAGGAAATGATTAAGGTCGTAGTCGAGAGCAAAAGCAGGGGCGACAAAGAGGAATACCGCCACCACAAAAGAATTGTAATCGTCATCATGTATGTGGCCGCCGCTTTCCATTTGGTCGTTACCCTTGCCTCATGCCTATCAAGGCAATTCATGCTGGCTTTGGTTTTCCTTTGCTATTCTTACATCTTTTTCTCAAAAGGCCGTGAATTGTATCGGGAAAACCTAATGATTGAGTTTGTGGTGGATATGGCCGAGGCCATGATGGAAAACGAAAAGGAGGGTGAGGAATGAGTACCACAAAGAAATGCGAGGTTTGCGGCGCGGAATTGCCTGAATCCGAGTTCTCCAAATCCTACAAAAAGCGTTGCAAAAAGTGTGTTGCCGCAATGACCAAGGCAAAGCGTAAAAAAGAGCCTACAATTGAGGATTTGCACCAAATTGATAAAACAGCGGCCACGGTCGCCTTGTTTGAGGTTTTAGGTGCTTTGAATGATTTGGCCGTTGCATTGAAAAACTATGTAGAACAAATATGTAAAAAGCCATGATTAACAAGACAATGTTTGTCGGGGAACCGACTATTAAAGATTATCGTGACATGGTGCTTGAGGATATTCTTCGAGAGTACCTATTATTCAAAGGCACGATTGATGAAGATGGGTATTCCATAAATACCAAAGTTTCACCCAAAGACCTTGTTTCATCGGGTTTGTTTGTCTATGGATTGAAAAACAATCCGACCAATAGAAATAGCATCACCTACTATTGCGAGAGGCAGGCGAGGCAAAAGCTATGGATGGCCAAGGATAAAATTTCAATTCCGATGGAGATTTGGGAAGAATGCAATGAGATAAACAAAAAGTTCAGAATATGAAAAAGATAATGTTCAATGACAAGTACGGGCTGACCGCTGCCGTGCTTAATGGTGATAAGACCATGACACGAAGGATAATCCCTTTGACGGATGCCGATAGGGATTACCTTGATAACGCCTTTGATTGGGATTTGCGGGAAAGTGTAATCATAGAACGCTATGCCCAATACGAAGTCGGCGAGATTGTGGCCGTGGCGCAAAGGTATATTGACCTATGCAATTGTTCCGCTTTTTATGAGGCATTGGCAAAAGCCGACCCGACATTCCCGCTGGAGTGCATCAAATATGAAAAGGGGTGCTACAACAAGATGTTCGTTAAGGCCGATTGGATGCCTCACCATATACAAATGACAGCCCGCAAGATTGAGAGGTTGCAGGATATTAGCAATGAGGATGCAATGCGTGAGGGTGTTTTCAAGTATGACGAACCGCCTTTGTTCCATGAATTTGACCCTTATTCGCCTTGGCCTCCCTATGTGAAGCCATACAAACACGACCATGACAACATGAAGTATTTTTGTGAGGCGAGATTTGCCTTTGCCCATCTTATCGATAGAGTGTCGCGCATTGGTATGTGGAACATAAATCCTTGGGTACTTGCCTATTCATTTGTGAAAATCGATTGAGTTATGAGCAAACAAGAATCAGTCAGCGATTGGATGGCTTTGGCCAAGGCATACGATAAAGCCGAAAAGGAAACCGTTCAGCCCTATGTCATTGTGAGCATTGAGGATAGAACCACAAACGAGGTGCTATATAGATACGACTTGCCGAGGGATATGTTTTGGAAATATAGCTGGGTCGTTCAATGGAGAACGGCTCGGTATAAATGCCAAAGGCCACGGCATGAAATCGCCTATTATTTGAGCTTCTACGACAAAATCACTGGGCTTGAATTTGGCTTCGGAACATTGCTTTCAAAACTGACTTCGGCCAAGTCCCAAATCACCATACTTGAAAACAAGATGGCTGAATATAAGGAGCTGATGAAGGGGGATTTGTTTTTCGATGAATCCAGCGACCCAAACATCTCCAAATTCAGATGCAAGATTGAAACCCAAAGGCAAAAGGTCAAAGACTACGAAAACGAAATTAAATCCAAATTACTAACAATCAATAATTAAAAATCATGGCAAAAGAAAAAGAAATGACACTCGGCGAACTGATTGAGTCCGAGAAATTCCAATCGCTCCTTGCGGAGCAGGTGAAAAAGGCCTTCAAGGAATATGATGAGGCCGTTGCAAAGATTACCAAGCAAAAGCGTGAGGTGAAGCGAAACGCAATGATGCGCCTCCGTGAATTGGGTGCCGAAGACCCCAAAAAGATGACGGAGCTGTATATCGGCATCATCGACCACAATTCAGAGTTGCCGGCCACCCTGCGCGAGTATGTGAAGGCCATTTGCGAGCCGATACTTAACAAGTGCCTATTGGACTTGATGCGTGAACAAAAGGAAAAGGAGGCAGAAAATGGCACCGAAGCACAACCCTGATTCCATCGTGACCGAGAGCCGCATGGAGGTGCTGATGGACGGCTGGACGGTTGTGGTCGTCTCCACCTTCAAGGACGGCAAGAACGCTGGGATAATGATTTATAAAGCAAAGCATAACCTTAAAGAATTGAAACAATGGCTTCAGTAAACATGGCAATAGTGGTGGGGTTTGTCGGCGACACCCCACGAATCAACACCCTGCAATCAGGGCGCAAGGTGGCATCGTTCTCGATGGCCACGACCGAAAAGGGCTACACCAACCAAAGCGGCCAGCAGATACCCGACAAAACCGAGTGGCACAACATAGTGTGCTGGGGTAAGACGGCGGAGGTGGTGGAACGGTTTGTGCATAAAGGTAGCCAGCTCTATGTTCAGGGAAAGATGAGGACGCGCTCCTATGAAAAGGACGGCCAAACCCGCTACACCTTCGAAATCGAGTGCGAGACCCTGCAATTGCTTGACCGCCGCAATGACGGCCAGCAAAACCCATATCCGATTCCTGCGGAGTTTAAGACACGGGAGGCCGTGAATCAATTCCAGCAGCAATATATGCAACAGCCCCAACCCCAACAGCCAAAGAACAGTTGGGATGAACCCATCGAACCCATCGGCGACTTGCCCTTTTGATTATGAGACACCGAGAGAGTGAGATACAGCGTAATTGCGTGGCGTGGTTCAGGCTGCAATATCCAAGGCTTGCGTTGCTGTTGTTCGCCGTGCCGAATGGCGGGGCGAGGTGGCGGACGGAGGCCGCGATAATGAAGGCCGATGGCGTGACGGCTGGGGTGTCCGATTTGCTATTCCTCTACCCTGCCAAGGGTTTTCACGGGCTTTGCATCGAAATGAAGACCCCTGACGGGAAACAGCAGGCCACACAAAAGGCGTGGCAGAAGGCCGTTGAGGAAGCGGGCTACAAATACGCCCTATGCCGCTCCTTCGAGGGCTTCATGGACGAGATAAACGCTTATTTGCGTTGATTTTCCTTTTTTTTGAGCGAAAAGGGTACTTAATAAGCACCCTTTTCGTATTTTTGCGGCGGTTATCAACTAACTTAAATTCAAGTAATATGAAAAGAATGACGATGAAACTCGGCGGATTGGTAAGGCTCGCCGCCTTGTTTGTCGCGCTGGCCTTCTGCATGACGGGGGCTGCGCAAAGGCCTTACAAGTACGATTCAGGCCACAAGTACTCATTGCTGTCTAATTGGACGGTGGGCGTGGCCGGGCAATACTCAAACTACCACGGTGCTTCGGGCGTGGGCATTTCGGCCTTGGCCACGAAGCGTGTGGATGACCTTTGGAGGCTTCGCTTTGAGGCCACCATGAACGGGCTGCGTGATGTCGAAGGCTTCGACCGCTACGGCACGGCTATGGCCGGCGTTTCGTTTGATTTCCTGAATTGGATGTACCTCTTTGCCGATGCTGGCGCGGTGATTAACCCCACAATGGCCACCAAATGCGGCCTTGCGGGTGACGCTGGCCTTGGCCTGAATGTGAACTTCGGGAAACACTCGATGCTGTGGCTGGAGGGCGGCAGCGACCTGGTTCAGCATAATGCGTCATGGGACAATACATTCTTTGCCCGCCTTGGATATTCCGCAAGGCTGGGAATCACGGAGGGCGACCGCGTGGCCATTGACATCGACAACAATATGCGAAACACCTATGGCGAAATCAAGCAGGAAAACGCCCTATTGAAATCCGAGGCCAAAAAAAAGGATGAGGATAATGCGAGGCTGACGGACTTGCTGGAGCGTTCCACCGCCGCGCTGGAGCTGGCAACGCAAAGGTTGAGCAATTGTCAGTCGGAGGTGCAGCAGGTGACGGAGAACTGCGCCAACATGGGTGATGAGCTGATGCCCATTTTCTTCGACTATGCGAGTGCCGAGATTACCCCGATTGAGGATGCCAAGATTGAGCGCATTGCCCATTACATCAACACCCACGGCGGCGAGTATCGGGTGGAGGGGTATAGTTCCCCCGATGGCAATTCCTACAACAACCAAAAGTTGAGCGGCGACCGTGCCTTCAATGTGTATCAGGCTCTTATCGCCTACGATGTGGACAAAGACCGCCTTATCCCGATGGCCAACGGCGTGACCTCCCAATATGGGGATGATTCAGCCCTGAATCGCATGGTAATAGTGAGAAAAACGGAGTATGGAAATTAGTAAAGACATAAAGTCCTTGTTCGTTTGGCTCCCTCTTTCAGAGTTGGAGCCAAACGAGGGGCAACTTGAGGGGTTGCCAGCAAATCCACGCAAGATTTCCGAAAGCAAGTTGGAGTTGCTGAAAGAAAACATCATGCAATATCCTGAAATGCTGGAGTTGCATAGGATGAAGGTTTACCCTCTTGAAAATGGCCATTATATCATTGTCGATGGTAATATGCGCCACCGTGCCTTGACTGAACTCGGCTGGGAAAATGCGCCGTGTGTCATCATTCCAAAAGAAACCCCTACTGATAGGCTGCAAGCCTATGCTGCCCTTTGTAATGTGGGATTCGGCAAATGGGAATGGGATATGCTGGGGAATGAGTGGGATGCCGCCCAGCTTTCAGCCTGGGGCGTGGACTTGTTCATTAGCGAGGCCGAACTTAATCCCGATGACTTTTGCAGCGATGGTGACGAGAGTAAGACCAAGAACGGGGAAAAGATTGTCATTGTATTGCCTGAAAAACTCATTGGGTCGAAGGATGAAATCAGGGTTATTCTTGAAAATGGGTTGAAAGCCTATGATGGTGTGACCGTAAAATAGTAATCTATGGAAAAAGACAAATACACAATCGAGGTGCTTCCGTTGTCGCTTTTGGATGAGAATTTAGGCCAAATTGACGGACTGCCACAAAACCCAAGGGAAATCACCAAGGAAAACTTCGAGTTGCTGAAACAAAATGTCGAGGAATACCCTGAATTGCTTAATTATGAGCTTTTGAAGGTCTATCCCCTTAATGGCCGCTATGTGGTTATAGGCGGCAATATGAGGCTTCGGACTTTGCGGGATGATGGTTGTAGTGAAACGCTGTGCTATGTCCTTGACGAGGCCACCGATTCCGATCGTTTGATGGCTTACACAATCCTTGACAACGCCTCCTTTGGTCGCTGGGATTGGGAAAAGCTGTTGAAAGATTGGGATGTTACCATGCTGCCCCAATGGGGATTGAATCTGCCGACCTATGAGGATTCCGACTTGGACGGCCTTTTCGAGACCGAGGAAAAGGAGGATACCGACAAGCTGACGGTGGTGATTCCTGAAAGCCTTGCCGATATGAAAAAGGCCATCAAGGAGGATGTGGAAACATTATTGTCTAACTATAATGGTATAAAGATACAATGAAAAGAGAGGTTATTACCCACAATGAGATAGAGGGGTTCCATCGCTACCCCGATGCGCCCGCCTTTTGCTCGTACCTGAAAAACAAGCACCGCCATATCTTTGTGGTCAGGTGCCGTTTTGAGGTTGAGCATAACGAGCGGCAAATTGAGATTATCGACCAGCAAAGGGAAATTGCCGTGGTGGTCGCAAGGCATTTCGGTAGCCCCGCCGACTTCGGGGATATGAGTTGCGAGGCCATCGCCGAGTTCCTGATGGTCGAGTTCGGAGAAATGAGTTATTGCAAAGTCTTGGAGGATGGCTATGGAGGTGCTGCATTGTCCCGATAATATCAAAATCCACTATGCCGGAGCGGAGGTTCAGAACCAATTCGTTGCCGTGCGTGAGCTGGGCGTGAATTACGCCCTTTATACGGCTTTTCCCTTTGTGGAAAGAATGTTGTTCGGAAGCAAGGCCAAAAGCCCCATCATGGCCTTGAAAACGATGTCAGACCCGAAAATCGACATCCCACGTGCCTGCACCTCGACCATGAAGCATTGCATTCAGGATTCGGGGCTGTTCACCCTGATGTTCGGGTCGCAGTCGGGAAACCATGACGAGGACACCATCAACCGCTGGTATGACGCGCTTTGCGAGTTCACCCTTAACCACGGGAGCGGTGCCACCTGCGTTGAGGTGGACTGCCAAAAGGTTCTCGGGGTGCAGAAGGCGTGGGAGTTCCGCGAGAGGATGCGCCGTGACCTGCCCAATAGAATCATCAATGTTTTCCACTTGGAGGACGGGCAAAAGGGGCTTGACCGCCTCATTGAGTTCTCGGACTACATCGCCGTTTCGGTGCCTGAATTGAGGTTCGCGGGTAAGAAGGACTACACCTACAAGGTGGCCTCCTACATCAAGAACCGCAAGCCCGAAATCGACATTCACCTGCTGGGTTGTACGGAAATCGCCCTGCTGAAACAATGCGGGTCGTTTTGCACCTCCGCCGATTCCACTACCTATGTGAGCGGCAAAAGGTATGGATTTGTCGGCAAGCACCATATCCGCAACATCAGGACTGAAGATGTTCGTAGGTTGGTCGGGGATGACATCTACGATGCCATCAACCAATACAACAACGAGCAGAATACCAATTTCCTTTGCCTATCCATTGAGAGTTTCAAGCGTAAGTACCAAAACGCAGTAGGTAATCAGGACTATAGTAGAATAATAAAATATAATAATAACAATAACAATATCCTACCAAATGAGAAAGACGAATGAAAACCTTTTGATGCTGAATTTGTTCTTTTGTGTGAGCATCGTGATTGCCAATGTGGTGGGCTGCAAGGTGGTGGACTTCGGGTTTTCCATTTTCGGCCAACGCTGCATCTCGTCAGGCGGTGCCCTGACCTATGCCGTGACTTTCCTTTGCACGGACATCATCGGCGAGATATGGGGCAAGGATGAGGCCAAACGCGCCGTGTTGCGTGGCTTGGTGATTCAGGTGTTTGCCCTGATTTTGATAGTGGCCACCCAATTCCTGAAAGCCGTTGACCCCCAAATGCAAGCGGCATACGAGACCCTTTTGGGTCAGTCGTGGTGCTTTGTGCTGGGGAGTTTGTGCGCCTATTTGTGTTCCCAAAGCTGGGATGTGTATATTTTCCACAAGCTGCGTGACCGTTACGAGGCCAATCCGAGGCTTCGATGGGTATGGAATAACGGCAGCACCATGACCTCCCAAATCATCGACACTTTTGTTTATGCCCTGATTTCCTTTGGTTTAGGGATGGGCTGGCTGTGGAAGGCCGGGGGCATCGGCCAGTTGTTCGGGCTGATGGTGGGGCAATACGGGATAAAGTTCGTCCTTGCCCTGATTGACACGCCATTTTTCTATTGGTTTACAAGAAATTCCAAGAATACCAACCACTAATAAAAAACAAAGAGCCATGTATTTTGTGAGCAAGAGAATGGAGATTGCGGGCAGTCACCGCCTGAATCTCTCCTACGAAAGCAAGTGCCAAAACCTTCACGGCCACAATTGGATTGTGACGGTGTATTGCAAGGCAAGGAAACTGAACAAGGACGGGATGGTCGTGGACTTCACCGATATAAAGCGCAGGATTCACGGTCGCCTTGACCACCAAAACCTTAACGAGGTGCTGCCCTTCAACCCCACGGCCGAGAACATCGCCCGCTGGATTGTGGAGCAGATTCCCCAATGCTACAAAGCCGCCGTTCAGGAATCGGAGGGCAATGTGGCGGTTTATGTGGATGAAAAGCACAAGGGGGAGGAAATGCTATGAGGGTGAACGAGATATTCTACTCGATTCAGGGGGAGGGCTACAACACGGGAAAGCCCGCCATTTTCGTCCGCTTGTCGGGTTGCAACCTGAAATGCCCGTTCTGCGACACCGACCACCAGCCCCACAAGGGAATGACGGAGGATGATGTGGTCAGGGCTATCCTTGACTACCCTTCGGATTTGGTGGTGCTGACCGGCGGGGAGCCGACCCTTCAGGGCATCGAGACCCTGATTCAAAAGATTCACCAAATAGGCAAGTCGGTGGCCATCGAGACCAACGGCACCCAGCCCATACCGAGGGGCGTGGATTGGATTACGGTCAGTCCCAAGGCCGCTTTCGTGGGTGACAAGGGTAAGCCCGTCATCGACTTCGCTATGGAGGTGAAGGTGATATTTGACGGGGTGCATGAACCCGATGACTACGGCATCACCGCCCCGCATTACTACCTCCAGCCCTGCGACACGGGCAATGAGGAAAAGAACCGTGAAATCGTCAAACAACTGATTGAATATGTGAAAGGACACCCGAAATGGAAAATCTCACTCCAAACACAAAAGATGCTGAATGTGCGTTGAGGACGCTGATTCGGTTTATAGGCGAAGACCCCGACCGAGAGGGTTTGCAGGGTACCCCTGACCGCATTATAAGGATGTGGCAGGAGATATTCCGAGGCTATGACCCGAAACAAAAGCCCAAGATTACCACCTTCGCCAACGAGGACGGGATGACGGATATAGTCTTCGATTCAGGGGACTATTATTCGATGTGTGAGCATCATATCCTCCCCTTCTTCGGAAAGTATTACTTCGCCTACATCCCTGCCCCTGACGGCCGCATTTTGGGCATTTCCAAGGTCGCCCGTGTCGTGACCTATTGCGCCGCCCGCCTGCAGCTTCAGGAACGGCTTGCCGCCGACATCGTGGAAATGCTTACCCAAGCCCTTGACGGCAAGGTGCTGGGGATGGCCTTGGTGATGAAGGGCAAACACCTCTGCAAGACGATGCGGGGTGTCCGCAACGATGGAAATATGACCGTGGCGCACCTTGAAGGCCTTTTCAAGAACGATAAGGAGTGCCGCGATGAGTTCTACAAACTAATTGATATGCAGCAATGAAATACTCACTTGCATTGGTCAAGACGGCCGAGGAATGGGTGAGGCAACACGGCCTCATCGACTACGGCGGGGGTCAGCTTCAGGACTTTATCAAGGTGCTGGGGATTGACGATAAGACATACCGCCGATGGATGATTGAAAAGGAGGAGTTCAAGACCGCAATCGAGCGGGCGAAGGACGACTACAAAAAGACCCTGACCCACGACCTCCACGAAACGCTGGCGATGGCCGCAAAAGGCTACGAAAAGGAGGTCACGGAAACGGAGTACCGCCCAAATCCAAAGGATGACAGCAAACCCATCATCACCAAGATGAAGCGCAAGAGGCTGATATTCGAGCCTAACGTGGGCGCGGCGATATTCCTGATTACCAACCTCGACCCCGAACACTACCAAAACCGCCAAAACATCGCCGCTGCCTTGAAGTCGTCCGATGAAAGGGAAATGACCGAGGACGAAATCAACGCCGAGATTGAACGCCTTGAAAAGCTGGAGAAAAAGGAATGAGGATGACCGAAGCCGAGAGACGGAAAAAGCTGATGAAGTTGAAGCAGGCCAAGTTGAAGCTGAATGCTCCAACCGATTTCCCGTGCTTTCTCGGCTACATGAATCCCAAGTACCAGCTTGAATGGTTCCACCGTGTAATTGCGGAGGCTTGCCAAAAGCTGTTGGAGGGCAAAATCAAGAATTTGATGGTTTTCATGCCTCCCCAACACGGCAAGTCCGAAATCATTTCCCGCAGTTTCCCCGCCTTTGCCGAGGGCTACGACCCTGACTTGAAGATTGCCGCTTGTTCGTATGCCAGCGACCTTTCGGAGCAGTTCAGCCGGAGCGTGCAGAGGATTATCGAAAGCCCCAAATATCAGGACATCTTCCCTGACACCTACCTTGCATCGAGCCGCAAGGCCAAGGATGACCCAACGACCTACATAAAGAACTTGGACTTCTTCGAGTTGGTGGGGCATTCGGGATTCTACAAGGCCGTTGGTGTGGGCGGGCCATTGACGGGTACGCCCGTGGACATCGCCATCATTGACGACCCCGTGAAGGATGCGACTGAGGCTTATTCTCCCGTGTACCGTGAACGGGTGTGGAATTGGTACAACACCGTACTGACCACCCGTTTGCACAACAATTCCAAGCAGCTCTTCATTATGACCCGCTGGCATGAGGATGACCTGGCGGGGCGCATTTTGAAGACGGAGCCTGACGAGTGGACGGTGCTTTCGATTCCCGCCATTTGTGAAAAGGAAAATGACGGGGGATTGAGCCACCGCCACGTTGGGGATGCGCTTTGGCCTGACCGTCACTCGCTGGCGAAGCTGGAGAAACAAAAGAACCGTTCCCCGCGTGAGTTCTCGGCATTGTACCAGCAGCGACCCGTGATTGAGGGCGGCAACATCGTCAAGCGTGATTGGTTCGGAAGGATAACGCCCGCCGACTTCAAGGCGTTGCGGTTCAACGAGCCGATTCACTTCTACCTTGACACGGCCTACGAGGAAAAGAAGGTGAAGACCGACAACGACCCATCGGGCATCCTTGCGGCTTGCCGTATCGGGACGCTGGTTTACATCACCCATGCGATGAAGGTTTACAAGGAAATGCCTGACCTATTGCGATTCCTCCCTGAATATATCAGGGCGCAAAACGGCAATGATGAGAGCAAGCTCCACGTGGAGCCGAAGGCCAACGGCAAGAGCGTGGTGCAGATGTTGAAGGCCATTTCGACCTTGAATGTGAAGGAAACCGAGCCGCCGACCGACAGCAAGGAAACCCGTTTGAAGGTGGTTTCGCCCCGTATCGAGTGCGGCCGTGTGGTGCTGGTCGAAGGGGCGTGGAATGATGACTTCTTGGATGAGGTGTGCGGTTTCCCAGCCTTGGAGCATGACGAATTTGTGGACATTCTCGGGTACGCCATAAACGACCTCTACGAGGATGATGACGATATAGACTACGACAATATCAATGTAATCTAAAAACTTAATACTATGCCATTATTTGAATTATTCCGCAATTACCTGAACGCCCTGATTGGCAGAAATCAGGAGTTCGAGAAACTTTTGGCCGCAAAGGACATCACGGCGGTCAAAGAGAAAATGACTTCAAGGGTGAATGAAGTGATTGATGCTTTGAAGGAATACACCACCTCCGAGCATAAAATCACCAAGCGGCCTGACAAAACCATCACCGACAAAAAGGGGAATTTCGTCAAGTTTGAACCCACTTGGAAACTGCCCATCCCCTATCCCGTTTACATCAACGAGATTGCGCTGGTGTTCATCTACGGGCGACCCGTGAAATGGACGCAGCTCACGGAGGGGACGGATGATGCCTTCAAGGCTTACCTCGACTTCATCAAGGATTCCCATTTCAACAGCAAGATACGCCAATGCAAGCGGCTGGCCGGTGCAGAGACGGAATCGGCCATGCTGTTCAGGTGCTATCAGGATGAGGACGGGTCTTCGGCCTGCCAAATCCGTGTGCTTGCCCGTAGCAAGGGCGATGAGATTTACACCATGTTTGACCAATACGAGAACCTGATTGCCTTCGCATGGGGTTATTACCTCAAGGATGACAAAGAGGGTGCCGTGTACCACTTCGATGTGTTCACAAGGAAAGTCATCTACCATTGCACAAAGAAGTCGATTGGCTGGGATGTGGTTGAGGAAATCAACTTCGTGGGGAAAATCCCCGTGATTTATTTCCGTCAGGAAAAGGAATGGGATGGCGTTGAGGCGTTGATTGACCGTGAGGAAAACATCGCTTCAGGCACCGCCGACACCAACGACTACTTCGCCGACCCGATTTCCATCATGTCGGCTGAAATCATCAAGAATCTGCCCGAAAAGAGGGAAAAGGGCAAGATGCTTGTGACGAATGAAAAGGACGGCGTGGATAAGGCGGCAAAGTACCTGACATGGGACAGCGCACCCGAAAGCAAGAAACAAGAAATGGAATGGCTGCAGATGAACATTCTGCAAAAGTCATTCACCCCCAACATCACCACCGACAGCCTGAAAGCCCTTTCCCAGCTTTCGGCCAAGGCTTTGAAAACCGTGATGATGCTGGCCGACATCAAGGCTTCGAAGCGCAAGGAAAGCCATGATGAGCTGTTGGATAGGACGGCCTCCCTGATTACGGCCATCATCGGCAATGTGCTGGATGTGTCGCTGGCCGGGCAATGCAAAGCCCTGACCATTGGCCATGAGTACCAGGAGCCTTTCGGTGACGATGTGGCCGATGACCTGAACAATATCATCAATGCCGTGGATGCTGGCATCCTCTCCACCGAGACGGGCGTGGAAATGAACCCGCTTGTCAAGGATTCACAGCGCGAGCTTGATAGGCTGGCCGAGGAAAAGGAGGAACGCGCCAAAGAGCAGCAGTCCATCTTCGGAGGCGGTGATGAAGGCGGTGCCGCATCGTTTGGTGACGGTGGCAATGATGACGATGACGACAACAAGAAAAAGTAAGTGAATCATGGCAAAGAAACAAGGCATCGACCCCAAAGCCTCCACCGCCGCAAGGATTAAGCGGACGGAGGCATACGCCGAGAAAGTGAGGCTGTTGTTTGCGCAGACCGTGAATGACATACTCGCCATTAACAAGACCATGCCGAAATTGGATGACGGCGTGATGTTCTCGTTTGACGGTGAAAGCCTGAAAAAGCAAAAAGAGGTCGAGGCCTTGCTTCGCCGCCTACATTCGTCCGTAACGATGGCCATTCGTGAGGGCGTGAACCTTGAATGGGCGCAGGCCAACGCCGAGGCCGACAAACTCATCAAGTCGGTGTTCGGTCAGCGGGTGTTGGATAGCCCTGAATTTACGGCATGGACGCAACGGAACACCGCCGCCCGTGACGCTTTCCTTGCAAGGTCGGAAAAGGGCTTGAACTTATCCGATAGGGTTTGGAAATCGGTCAGGCAGTTGCGGGATGAAATGGAGGTCGCAATGACAGTGAGCATGGGCGAAGGCAAGTCGGCCAGCGCGATGTCGAGGGAGGTCAGGCAGTACCTCAACGACCCCGATTTGATGTTCAAGCGTTTCCGCTATAAGAAGGGCGAGGATGCCGATGGCAACCCCATCTATGGCCGCAAATGGAAAAAGCGGGTGAAGGATGAGGCCACGGGCAAATACAAGTGGATTGACTACGACCGCGATTCATACAAGACGGGCGCGGGTGTCTATAAGTCGTCAGCAAAGAACGCCATGCGCCTGACCCGCACCGAGACCAATATCGCCTACCGCCGTGCCGACCATGAGCGATGGCAGCAGATGGACTTTGTGCTTGGTCAGCGGGTGCAGTTGTCAAAGAACCACCCACGGCCTGACATTTGCGACAAGCTGCAAGGCGACTACCCAAAAGAGTTCGTTTTCGATGGCTGGCATCCACAATGCTTTTGCTTCGTGACCCCTATTTTGGTGGATGAGGAGGAAATGGCCAAGGTGAACGAGGCCTTTTTGAAGGGCGAAAAGTACATCCCCAAGGGTAAGAAGGTGACGGAGTACCCCGACAGCTTCAAGGATTGGGTCAGGGAACACGCGGAGGATATTGCGGATGCCCGTGATAGAGGGACGGAACCCTACTTTATTCGCAATAACGCGGGTGTGATTGATGAAATACTCAACCCGCAACCAAAAGAGCTGTCAATCGCCGAAAAAGCGGCCTTGCGCCATGCCGCCCGTACACCCGAGCAGGAGGATGCCATTCGCCGTGCATGGGAGCAAAGGAACCACGAAAGGGAGGTTATCAAGAAGGGTGCCGGCAATGTGCTGAAGGTGGCGCAGGATTGGCCGGAGGTGGACTACTCCGACCTGCAAGCCGCCATTGGTTCGGGCGACTACATGAGGATGAAGGCCGCATCGAAGGCCGTGGCTCAAAGAATCGTGGATATGCGCAATCAGGAAAAGGCACTTGCAGACCTGATGCCAAACGCCCATGCCTTGCATAAATCCTACTCGTTGAATGACCTTCAGGAGGCATACAAAGAGTTAGGTGGTGTCCTGAATAAGTGGCTTTCCAAGTATAGCTATTCGTCCATTGATGCCGCCCCGCTGGAGCATTTGAGGAATAAGCTGGACTTCGAGCTTACGAACCCGACAATCAGCTATAAGCACAAAGAGATTGTAAAGAAGGCCATCACCGAGAAAATAGCGACCATCAACCAAAAGATTCAATGGAATGACTTGGTTGCAAGGGCGGCTTCATTGAAGACATTCAAGACCAAATCCACCGCATTCAAGGATTGCCTGACAAAGATAGACGATGCCATAAAGCGGAATGACTTTAACGCCCTGCAAAGCAGCATTGCGGATGCAGAAAAGCAGCAGTTGAAAATCATTGACAAGCAAATCAAGCGCGGTGGTGATGTCAAGACCGCCCTGAATAAAGAGTACAAGGGCGGTGCAGTTGGTAAGGATATAACGGCAAGCGTTGATACTTCAACCATGACATCCGAAGACCCATACGGAGGCACATTCACAAACAATGTGGCAAGGCTTCAGGGCTTTGATGCACCTGCAAAATTGGTGTCCGAACAAGAGTTTGACACTTTGTCGAAAGCGTGTGGTGATGTGTTTTATAGGACGGTGAATCCAACGAAGTTCAAAGGTAAGAGCATGACGAGCGAGGAGTTTGCCTCACAGCTATATGTGGCGGATTTGCTTGAACTCAACGGGCCTGGTGGCCGTGTGTATGGTGACGGTATGTATGTCGCCACTTCCGCGTGGGATGGCGGCTCCTTGCATGCCTTGACGGATTCGCGTAAGAGAACGGCCTACGGAGATAGTATTTGCTACGGACGAGGCAGTCACACCATATCGGAAATGACATGGACGAGGAAACCGAAAATAATCAAGCAGAATGAATTGTATAGGCTTTGGAATAAATTGAGCAGAGCCGAAAGAATGAGGTTTGATGACAATGAAAACACCTACGCTTGCGCCCTTGGATATGATGGAATGTACTGCGATGGGGTCAATTATATGGTCATTTGGAATAGGTCAATAATAGCGGTTAAGAAAAGGAAATAAAAAAAGAGCCTCGTAACGGATTACGAGGCTTTTTTCTTATTGAAAGATGGATTGTTACCAATAAGCCACCACATCATCAACCTTGATGTTATTATTGACGATGCGATTGAGCCTTACATTGTCATACATTAGAGCCATGCCGATATAGTCAGCCGCCAATTTTGTCTTTCCGTCATCGGTTACAATCCACCAATCCTGAATGCGGAAAATCCCATCATCGCCCTTTTCAAATTTCGTCCAAATTTGATAGTTGGCGGGTTTTTCCTTCATCATTTTGATAGCGGCCTCCAATGCCTCTTTTTCGCTTTGGTAAAACGGGCATCCCTCAATTACCTTGGTATGTTTTGCCGTAATGTCAGGATTGATTTCCATGCGAGATTTGGCATTTTCATAGAGCCGTTTTAATTCGTCTTGGCTGATTCTAAATCTATATTCCATAGTACCAAATTATTTGATTGTTTAATATGGGTCATGCGTGTGTTCGTCCTCGCCGATTAGCCACCTGCACTTTTGTAGGAGGTGAAGTTCAAGGGTCATGTATTCATCGACTTGTTTTGCTGACGGCAGTCCTGAATCATAGCCGGAAATACCCATGAGGGTATCACAGCCCGAACAAGAGCCATAACCTTGATGAGTCCATACATATTGATATGGTTCCGGCTGGTAGATGTCAAGCGGAATGAAAAACATTACCGACCCCTGATATTCGCCATCGTCAATGGTATGTATGTGGTCAATGTCAAGAACGAGTTTGTTTTTTTCGTTCAGGTATGGATTGATGACAATCTTAACCAATAGTTTCAGGAGTTTTTCATATTCATCGTATTCCGATTGATTGTGGGTGCCGATATACTCCTTCAGCTTTGATTTATTGGCATCCCATGCGTTTACAAAATCTTGTATCATTGTTGCGTTGTTTTGGATTGTTGTTTTCGTTCAAGGTAGCCGATGCGGATGGTGCATCGCTTGTTTTGGAATAGGTCTTTGTCCCTGATTGCGTTGGTGAGGTACTTGTACGAGATACGGATGGCCTCACGGGGTATGGTGTCGAAAATGGCCTTCAGCGACCCGAAATAGAAATCCGATTGGCCGTTGTAGGGTTCATTGAGGTGCAGATGTACGACTTTGGTTTTCATAGTGAGAATTTGGACGCAAAATTACGCCTTATTTTTCGATTGGCGAGCGTGTTTGATAGATTATTCATATTATTGTCAATAAAGGTGTCAGGGGCTTTGTTTTCGCCCCTGACATGGATTGTTTGTCATTCACCCCATAGCTTGCGGGCGATGGCCAAGTTGCTTTCGGCCTCCCTGACGGCTTTGTTGGCGTAGGTGACGGAATAGGAGTGCTGTTTGGGGTACTTGCCCGATTTCAGCCCCTCATGGTATTCCTTGGCCACTTCCAGCTTGTGTTCATAGAACTCGATGGATTCAGGCATTGAGAGGTCGATTTTGTCGGCCATGCGTTCCCAATACTCGGCCTTGGATTCGTGGGCTTCGGCCTTTTTGCTTTCCTCGACCGACTTGTCCATTGCAGCCCACGACCTCTTAATGGCGGCGCGATGCATCCCCTCGGAATGGTGGCCAACGAGGATGGGCTGGCCGAAGGGTATGCCGGCCACGGCATTGTTGGAGCGTTCAAAGGCTTCATCGGAACGCTGGCGGGCTTTGTCAGCCCATTCCTCGTATCGTTCGGCCTTGGCCTTGGCGCGTTCCTGGCTGTTGTAGCCATCGGCGCGGGTGATTGAGTAGTAGAAGAAACCTTCTTTTTCGTAGAGGAAATTCCAAACGATGCACTCGTTTTCCTTGCCGTGCTTGGTGGTGAGGATGATGGTTTCCCCTTTTTCGTGCTTTTCGCTGCACTTGGCGACCCATACGTTAGGGCAATACTTTGAATAGGTGTTCATAGTTGAAAGATTTGATTGATTGTTGATTGATTGATTAGTCCATTTGGTAATAAACGCCAGCCTGCAGGCCGGATGCCTCAAGGCTCTTGGCCGCTGCCTCTGCCATTGCGGTTCGGCGGTTGCCCTGACCGTGTAATTCGATATTGACGAAGTACCAGCCTTTCCACATGCGCCCCCATGCCTTTTCAAGCATGGGACGGTTGTATTTGTCAAGGTAGCCTTCAAGGTCTTTTCGGGGCTTGATGCCCTCGGGGAGTTTGATGACGGGGGTGTCGAAGTTGCAGGTGCCGCCATCGTCCGTGTCTTTGAGTTTCATTGCCTCGTTTTGTGCCGTTTCAACGGCCGCTTTCAATTCGATGATGTCCATTGTTGCGTTGATTTGATGGTTGGTGATTAGGTTTATTCGTTGTCGGGTTCATCGTCCTCGATGTCCCCGTTTTGGATTGCGTCAAGGGTTTCGGTGTCCATTGACCAATAGCGTTTTGCCCTATTGAGGCATTTGCGCCAAAACTTGACCCATTCGGCAATGCCGTCAAGGTCATCTTCATAGTAGGCCTTTTCATCGTCATCATACCTGACAATGGCCTCGGATTCGTCCTTGCCATCGTATTGGTAAAGGAGGCATCCGTTTTCGACCCTGATATTGGCAAGGGTGAAAGATGTAAATTGGTCTTCATAGAGCGTTGCGGCCTCCTCCTGGGTTTCGTTGCGGAATGCCTCAAGGTCGGCGTTGAACTTTTCCACCATGCGGAGGTGTGACTTTTTGATGTATTGGTTGAGGTCTGCCATGATTAGAAACTGAATTTAACTTTGAAGCCAAGATGCTTGATAAACTCCTTTATTTCGCTGTCGGAATAGCGGTCGACCATTTCGCGGGTCAGGGATGAATCGGAGTTGAGGATGATTTGTTTTGCCCTCTCCTTGGGCATTGTGGGGATGTGTCGTGTTTTCATTGTATTGAGATTTAGATGATGTCGTTTACGGTGGTGATGATTTGGTCTTTTTCATTGAGCAACTTGATGGTGTAGCCGCCGCCCTTGCTCCAAGCGTGGTACCCGTCCAAACTCATTACTGAAGGGGATTGGAGGTTGATTTTGGTAAAGTCGGCCATTGCGCTGATGTAGCCGTGGAAATAGTTGATGACGGTGGCGAACAATGCCTCCTTGGTGGTGTCGCTGAAAAGGTATTCCCATTTCGTTTTGTCGTTTTGATTGACTTGGATTTTAGCCCTGAACATGATATTTGAGTTTTGTGGGGCGGTGGTTGGCCGCCCCGTTGCCTTGATTATTGGTTGAGTAATTCGATGATGAGGTTTTTGTCGGCCTGCCAAAGGTTGAGGTCGTGGTCGATTTTATAGGCGATGTACTCCTTTGCGCCCATGATTTCGATGGCCTTTTCCCGCAGGTCGGTGGCTCCCCATTTTTCGGCTTGCTCGATGAGGAAAACCGTCATTTCGGCCTTTTGGTCGGCCTCTTGGCACATGGTGGCGTTGAGGTCGTTATTGGCTTTGATTTGCTCGTTGAGCTTTTCCTGAAGCTCCTTTTTGTCCTGATTGAGGCGGTCGGTGGTTTCGGTTTGGATGCGCAAGAGTTTTTCGAGTTTGGCGCATTGTTCGCTGTTGGAGCGTGCCGTTTCCTTGGCCTCGTTGATTTTTGCGGTGTCGTAGATGACTTGCCAACGGTAGGCTTCGGCGATGCCGCCCTTGCGTTTCCATTCCTTGCACCAATCGTCCTTTTGGAGGTTGGATTCGTTGTACATCGGTTCAATGTGTTGCTCGTAGCATTCGGCGGTTGGCCTGAATCCCGTGCGGTCGATAAATTCACTGATTAACATGGTTGCGTTGTTTTTAGTGGTTTGACTTATTTTTGATTGATTACCTATTAAGTATCAGTTTGACGACGCAAAAATCTATACTATTTTTAATATGGGCAACCTTTTTTCGATATTTTTTTCAACTTTTTTGGGGTTGAAATTGGAAAACTCTGATACTTACGGGATTAAAAAAGAAAAAATTTTGGTACTTATTAGGTTGCATTTTGAAAACTTACGTATTTTTGCCGCTGAATTTGGTTTCAAACTTAAATGAGTGAATTATGAACACAAAACTTCGTAAGACCATTTCCGAGCTATGCAAGGACATGGGATTAACTGAAAAGGCATTGGACGAACTCGCTGAATTGGGTTCGCAAGGCCTTACTGACACCTCGACCGATGAGGACATCAAGAAAGCTGCGGATTCGCTTGTACCTTACGCAAAGCTGATGCAGGGCGAAATCACAAGGAAGACCAGCAAGCGCAATCAGACCCCAAAGCCAAAGAAAAAGGACGATGGGGATGAGGGTGATGACGATGACGATGACAAAGGAATCGCCGCTATTGTTGCCAAGCAATTAGCCCCGTTCAAGGAGCAGATGGATAAACTGCAGTCCGAGAACGATGCGCTGAAAGCTGAAAAGGCCAAGGGTGAGCGTGACGCACTCATCGCCGCAGAAGCCAAGAAACTTGGAATCCCCGACTACCTTATCAAGCGCATTGCCATCGCTGACGATGCCGATGTTGCGAAGGAGCTGGCGGCTTTCAAGCAGGACTTGGTAAACAACAATCTGATGCCAAAGGATGCGGCATCGGTGACGGCTGGGACTGACGACCAAATGAAAGCGGCTGCAAAGTCGTGGGCTGAATCCCTGCCCGATAAGTAAGGCATCCGTAATTATTCACCCTTAAAATTCGCAGTATTATGGCTATTGAATTTAAGAAAACCACTTACAAAGGCCACACCCCTGAAATTTGGCGTGGTGAATGTAAGATGCTGCCTGGCGGCTTCAAGCCGAAAAACACCATTTCAACGGGTACGGTGCTGAACCGTGGAACGCTGTGTCAGGTGTTCTTCGAGACGATGGAGGCCGCTGTGGTCAAGGTGGCCAAGGTGCTGACCGGCGGCACCACCTCCAAAGCCCGCGTTGCCAAGGGTCATCTTTTCGCCGTTGGCGATGTGGTGTTCAAGGTCGGTAAGAACGACAAGTCCGTGACCATTTCGAAAATCGACACCAGCAATGCCGATTACGATGTGCTGGAACTTTCAGCCGCCATCACGGGACTGACCACCAACGATGTGTTGAGTGAGGCCTTGCCTTACGGCTACATCGATGCCACTTCGGGCGAAACGGGCGCGTTGCAGTGCGTTGCCAACGACACCGCCAACCCGACCGACAGCCAAATCAAGCTGAACCAAGTGACCCCGTACCTTGGCGAAAAGACGCTTGCAGCTAACGACTACGTGAAGTTGCAGAACGCCGCTCCCCTCTACACGCCCAACATGATTGTCGGAGCCGTGAAAACCTTTGACGGCAAGGGTCTGCCGACCATTGATGCC
>JAEEGL012674753.1_pt1 | contig 25977 bp, 24 predicted proteins | sample 9134231 | NCBI WGS metagenome assembly JAEEGL01 (sample SAMN16246548, study PRJNA631951) | gut metagenome | biome: gut microbiome; feature: rumen; material: fiber-attached | host: Bos | place: Iran: Karaj | collected 2018-10 | reverse complement strand
TTTACGGTGTAATGGCATCAGGTCGTCCTGTTCTAGGAATACTTGAGGAAGGTACGGAAGCCCGTACCATCATCGATGAAGCAAAGTGCGGCATCAGCGTAGCTCCCGGAGACTATGATGCAATAGAGAAGCTGATTAAGACATTTATAGATATGGACAGGGATAAGCTCGAGGAGATGGGTAAAAACGGCCGAAAGTATCTCGATGAGTACCTGACCAGGGAAATATCCATAAGAAAATATGGTGAGACGATCGGGAGCCTGTAAATAAAGAATAATGACTTTATTTTTATTCCTAAAACAAATTACAGACATGTTTTACTCTGTCAGGTGGATTGACTATCTGATGGCAGGATTCCTTACAATACTGATATTATATCAGGGATTGATGATACTTCCGAGAGAAGGAGAGGACAGATTAAAGTATAAGCCGGTACTTTCGGATGTATGTATCATCCTTGTTTCAGTTCTTCTTGTTTTAAACCTTATTGCAAGAGGAAATATAAATGTATATCAAAGTGCCAAAGTATGTACGGCACTGATGATGTATCTCCTTGGCCGTATGGCATATAAAAGAGTGGGAGAGAGCACTTCATTTCTGGCTGTTAGTTCATATATTGTAATATATGTGAATGTAATTATAAGGTTTGTAAACCTTGGATATCAGGGATTTTTTTCAATGAGTGCGACAGACAATGGTATGTACTATTACGGTACAGATCTTGCTTATGCTATGCTCACAGGACTCATATTTGTCGGAATGTACGGTAAAAACAATGTCCTGAAATTTTTCACAATATTCGTAGTATGTCCGTTTATGATATTAAGCTGTGTAACCGGCGTTCAGCATATACTTATGTGGGTAGTATATGTGATACTATTCCTGTTTATGTCAGAGAGAGCGGTAAAGAGGCGTAAATTTACGGATTTTTTGTTACCGTTTATGATACTCCTGATGCTGGCAACGATAGTTATATTGAATATACCGGCATTTACAGGTGATGAATCCAATATATTGATAGACATTTTTAACCATTTAAAGATTTCTACTGAAAACTTTGTCAGAAGATATGCCGGATGGACTGATATTATGAATGAAATCAGTAGTTCAGATAGCATTTTGTTGAAAATATTCGGTGTGGGAAATGCAACAGATAAAAATGTATCGAGTCTTTACATAGGAATTATTTATTCACTGGGATATGCAGGTCTGGTTTTGTTTTTTCTGTTCATAATCAGTATCGCCGGATATGCCGTAAAGATTTATGACAGACGGACATATTATGTGACGGTTATGCTGGCAGTATTATTTCTCGGAACAGGCATTAATGTATTTACAATAGGTTTTACTCAGATGTCATGGTTCCCCTTGCTTTATGTAGGTATGGTAGTAGGTGCGGCAAATAATGCAGATAAATAAAGATATGATAAAGGAGCAAAGATGTCATTAATCGATAAATACAAAGTAATAGAATTTCCTGAGATGGGAGACGAGAGAGGTAATCTTGTAGTAGTAGAGGGCGAGCAGCTGGTTCCCTTTAAGATAAACCGTGTGTTTTATATGTACGGTTCCGATGATACAGTGGTAAGAGGTCAGCATGCCAACAGGGAATCGGAGTTTGTCCTTATCAATGTGAGTGGTACCAGCAAGGTGAGAGTGACCGATGGCAGGGAGGAAGCGATAATAGAGCTCAATAAACCTCGTATGGGACTGTATCTGTCCAAGATGCTCTGGAAAGATATGTACGATTTTTCTCCGGATTCAGTACTCCTCGTACTCACTAATACACACTACAACGGAGCAGAGTATATCAGAGATTATGATGAGTATCTGAGAGAGATGGGTATCAGTAAATGATGATTTTCTCTACGCTCTTTGACAGTTACTATCTGGATAAAGGGCTATGTATGTACAGATCACTTAAGAAAGTGACTGACGATTTTAAATTATATATATTTTGTTTTGATGACAGGTCAAAAGAAATACTCGAAAAAGAGGGCCTCGAAAATGCAGTAATGTTGAGCCATAAGGATCTTGAAAGAAAGTATCCTGAACTCCTCGAATTAAAAGAGGAGCGCTCCAAGGCAGAGTACTGCTGGACATGTACACCGACCACTATCGAGTATGTACTGGAAGGGTGCCACGAGGATAACTGCACATATATTGACTCAGACCTTTATTTTTTCAGAGACCCAAAAGTATTGTTTGACGAAGTAGATGCTCCAGATAAGCATACGATCATCACACCTCACAGATTTTCTGACTCTTTAAAAGACAGGCATTTTTTAAAGCGCAGCGGAAAATACTGTGTGGAATTTAATTATTTCGATCAGTCACCGGAGTCCCGTATAGCACTCAGGTGGTGGAGAGATAAATGCTTTGAGTGGTGTTATCACATATATGAAAAGGATCGTATGGGAGATCAGAAATATATCGAGAAGTTTCCGTCAATGTTTAAGGGAGTAGTGGAGCTTCAAAATAAAGGCGGCGGAGTAGCACCTTGGAATCTCAAGCAGTACGAACTCGTTAATACAGAGTCAGGCATGCCATATAAAACAAAAGAAGAGCTGGAATCCTTAAAGGATAAAGTATATCTGAAACTCAGGGATAAGAAAGAAAAAGATAAGTTTGATCTGATCTTTTATCATTTTCAGAATATCAGATATTTATCTGAGACAAAGGTTAATATCAGTTCCGAGACGCATGATAAAGCATTAAAGAGGGCAATATATATCCCATATCTTAAGGATATTGAGCAAACCAGAAAATATCTGAAAGAAAAATACGATATCAGTTTCTCTGTGAAGAACATTCATGCAAGCAATAAACTCATAGCTTTCCTGCAGGGAACGTTGCTGAGATTTAAGATTAAATCATTAAGCGATATTATAGATCTAAATAATTTGTAAATGTCTAAGATAATACATATATGCCTCGCCGGTCTGTATATGTCCGGATGGGGATATCAGGACAACATGATAGCGAAGTACCATAAGCTTGAGGGACATGATGTCACGGTGATAGCTAATAGGTATGTGTACGATGAGAAGGGTAACTACACTCCGACGGACAAGACAGAAGAAACAGACATCAACGGAGTAAAGATAGTAAGGCTGGCTCAGAAAGGTAATAAACAGCAGAAGGGCCCGGCAGAGCGTGTTCACTATATAGGTCTGTATGATGCGTTAACAGACGAGAAACCGGATATAATCTTCATCCATAATCCCCAGATAATGGATGTGGACGACATAGTGAGATACATGAAGTCTCATAAAGAAACCAGACTTTATGTAGACAGTCATAGCGACTACTCAAACAGTGGCAGGAACCTTTTGTCAAAACATATACTGCACGGCATATTTTGGCGAAGCAAAGTGCAAAAACTTGTACCATACACGAGTAAATTTTACGGAGTGCTTCCTGCAAGAGTAGATTTCCTGCTGGACAGATATAAAATACCTAAGGACAAAACAGAGCTCCTGGTAATGGGTATGGATGATGAGAAGGCTGAGGCAGCAGATAAACCGGAGAAAATAAAAGAAATCAGAGCAAAATATAATGTAAGCGATGATGAGTTTCTCATTGTAACAGGTGGAAAAATAGACTCCTCAAAGAGACAGACATTACTCCTGATGGATGCAGTCAGGGAAATCAATCTCCTTAAAGACAGGCCTCGCAGGATAAAACTACTGATATTCGGTTCTGTAGCAGATGAATTAAAACCGGAATTTGATCAGTTTTTAAGCAGTACAGAGGACATTACATATATCGGCTGGCTAGAAGCCGATGACACATATCCGTTTTTTGCGGCAGCAGACCTCGTGGTATTCCCCGGCAGACATTCTGTCATGTGGGAGCAGGTTGTTGGTCAGGGTAAGCCTATGATAGTGAAATACTGGGAAGGTACAACCCATGTAGACCTTGGCGGTAATTGTAAATTTATCATGCATGATACGGTAGAGGATATTGAAAAGACTATTACTGATGCTATGAAACCGGACGAATACGAGAAGATGAAAACTATTGCACTGGAAAAGGGGCCAAAGACTTTTTCATATAGAACAATAAGTCGTAACTGTATAGAAGAGTAGCATCTTTACCTGTTCAAGACCATATAGGAACGACAGCATCTTAAAAATAATAATCGTAATGATATTAATAATAACAGCAACAATAAATCCTCCAACACAGGATTATTTGAAAATAAACAACATAGATGATCGCATATCGCAATATAAAGATAGTCTGGTTCATTTTATTAATTGCGGAGCGTTTGATAAGATTATCCTTTGTGATAATAGCAACTATCTAACAGACAACGATATCTTTAAAACAGAAAAAGAATTATCTGATAAAAAAAACATTAGTCTTGAACTACTCTCCTTTGTCGGCAACACAGAAAAGGTAAGAGAACAGGGCAAAGGCTATGGCGAAGGCGAGATAATGGAGTACATTTTTGCCAATAGCAAGCTCATCCAAAACGAAAATTATTTCTTTAAAGTAACAGGTAGATTAAAAGTAGATAAAATCGAATTATTAGTAGAAAAGTCAAAGACTGCAATAGAAAAGGGAATAAATCTGTTTAATGTCCCAAATCATACAATGCATGAAATATATGATACACGTTTCTATGGCATGCCTGTGGGAGTATATAAAGAACACTTTATAAATGCTTATGAAAAAGTAGATGACAAAAACGGTATTTTTCTTGAAACCGTCTTTACAGATGAGTTAAGAAACAAGCAGATAAAACACAGAAACTTTCCTTTATATCCTCGCATCACAGGGGTATCCGGTACATCCGGCGGAAAATATGTGTATACTGAATGGAAGTGTAAGATAAAGGATTTTATGAGTTTGTTTAATTATTACGGAAAATAAAGAAATGAACAGCAACTGGTTTAAACTAATTTTAAAACTCAATAAAGTAAAATTCGGAAAAAACCTTTTACTTAAGGGCACACCATTTATATATGCAAAAAGTGGTTCTGAAATAAATATAGGCAAAGACTGTACAATAAAGAGTTCATTTCTATCTAATCTTGTAGGCCTTTACCAGAAAACCATTATTGTCACAAGAGTTCCCGGTGCCAAAATTGAAATAGGTGACGGTGTTGGAATAAGTGGTGCCACCATATACGCCAGAAAAGGTGTTTATATAGGTGACAATACTTGCATCGGAGGAAACGTAAAAATCCTCGATAACGATTTTCATCCAGTTGAAGTAGAAAAGAGAAATGCACTCCTTTCAGGTAAGGCACCTGAATCAGGAGAAAAGGCAGACTGGATAGGTACAAAAGAGATTCATATCGGTAAAAACTGTTTTATAGGTTGTAATGCCATAATATTAAAAGGCACAGTCCTTGGCGATGGTAGTGTGGTCGGAGCCGGAGCTGTGGTATCGGGTAAATTTAAACCGGGAAGTGTTATAGTAGGAAATCCGGGCAGGGTGATAAAGAATGTCTAAAAAGGCAGTTAATATATTATTTACATCATTGCTTTGTCTACTAATAGGATATGAAATGTTGGTACTCATAGACGGTTCATGGATAGCTTCCCAGCATCTAACTACCAGGATGAGTACTAAGGTAATAAATGACCTGGCAGCAGGAGTGAATCCATATGGAGCAGCATGGATTGAAAACCCTAATGCTTTGCCGCCGACATATTATGAATCAGGATTTTTTCATATATTTCCGGCTGTTCTTATGACTAAATTGGGATTAAGTGTATTTGTATCCCAGTCGGTTACAAATATTATATATGTCATTCTTACGATGATGATGTCATTTGTCTGTATAAAGATGATGACGGGAAGTGTGAACCTAGGTTTACTTGCATCATCGGTTATGTATTATGTGGTCAATAGCCGTGACTATGCATTGACGAGACCGGATACATTATGTACATGCATTATTTTGCTGATTATCTGTATTATTTATAAAGACAGTAAGAAATCAGAGAAAATAAACGAGTGGCTGATAGCTTTCCTATGTGTGTTGCAGGTATTTCTGAAGATACATTACGGAAGTATAACGGCAGCTGTTGTAGTATATTTTTTTCTTAAATCATTCAAAAAAGAAGAAAAGGAAAAATATAAAATTCCATGTTGGGTTACACTTGGGCTCAAGGCGGCATTAATCACAGGAATAATGATTGCGTATACGCAGATTTGCTTTCCTACGTTTTTTTCGACATTTATAGTCAGAGTCATCTATATGGCTAAATCGAATACGGAGAATCCGGATTTTGCGTATTTGATGGGAAAATGGTCGGAGATATTTATCAGATGGTGGCCGGTAGTAATTCCTATGGCAGCAAGCCTGATGACAGGTGTTGTAAATCTGATTAGAAATAAACAGGATAATAATTCAGAAAGACAGATGGAGATATTCTTTATCGTTAACACGATAGTGAATATTATCGCTCTTTGCTATATGGGATTGTGGCAGGGTAATGGTTTGGGTTATTTTAATGTCATGCTGGTACCACAAATGGTAATAGGAGCTATATATTATCTTAATAAATGGATTAATAAATATAAAGACAGTAAGGTAGTAAAAACTATATCATTATCAGTATGCGTAACGTCAATAGTAGTTACTATCTTTCATAATCGTGATATTAAATATACTCCTCATGGACCTGTTCCGTATGATTACGGTAATGAAGAAGCGAGAAATTACTTTGACAGCTTTGGAGATAGTGAGCTCCTATTAAGTCCTAACTATGCATGGTATTCATTATCAACCGGCAGATATCAGTGGGATTACGGTGATCAGATTTATATGCCGTTTGATATCGGCACGAGCCCCAGGTGGAATTTTCTCTTCCCTTATACCAACAGGTATATAGCGAGGATGAGAGAGTATGCAAATGAAATGCTTAATAAAGTGAATAATAAAGAATATGCCCTTATTATCACTGATAACTATAATGTACTCGGTCTTAATCTCGGACTGGAAGAAGCATTTAAGAAAGCTATAGATAAAAACTATGAGCAGGATGATGAGACAGGATTTTATTTACCAAAGAATTAATAAATGAGCAATTTTAAGTGGATATATCAGAAAAGCAGAATAAGTTATTATGCTAATGCTTTGGCTAGACGCGTAGTTAAGCATGATATTTTTGAACAGAAATATTGTAAGCCAGTATTAAGTGGTGAGGAAGGTAATTCAAAAATAACAGAACTTATAGAGTCAGGTAAACCATTTATGGTTGCCAGATTTGGTGGAAACGAAATAAGAGCTCTTGCAGATGTAGTATATGAAAGAGAAGGTGGAAAGTTAGGGGGATTATCGAAGAGAAGTCGTTTTAAATTGGTAAATCAGGCAGGTTTTTTTCCTGATGATAAAGAAATGATTTATAGATTTGCAGATGAATATTTAGATTCTGCAAAGCAGGTTGATTTGCTTGGAGTATGGAATATGTTTATGCAGGGGGAGATAACGAAAAAATATCTTCATGAAGCTGACTATTGTGAATTAAAAAGTATAGAACCGTATTATTATGATAATCCCTGGAGTAAGGCATTAAAGGGAAAGAAAGTTTTGGTAATACATCCCTTTGTAGAAACCATTGCCAATCAATATGAGAAAAGAGATAAATTGTTTGATAATAAAGAGATTCTTCCCGAATTTGATCTTCAGATAATTAAAGCAATTCAAACTATAGCCGGTACCAAAGATAGCAGATTCGACAACTGGTTTGAAGCTCTTGAATATATGTATAACGAAGCAATGAAAAAGGATTTTGATATAGCTATAATCGGGTGCGGTGCATACGGATTTCCTCTTGCTGCAAAGATAAAAAAAGCAGGGAAACAGGCTATACATATGGGAGGATCCCTTCAGATACTTTTTGGAATAAAAGGTAAGAGATGGGACAATCACGAAGTAATAGGAAAGTATTACAACGATGAATGGGTGAGGCCTGGAGAAAAAGATGTTCCCAAGAATATGCGCGTTGTTGAGGGAGGATGTTATTGGTAAATGGATATTATCACATATCAATAATTATCCATCATTACCATATAAATGACAAAGAAAAATCATAAAAAGACAATAAATACGAATTATATATTTTATGAATGACAAAAAGTTAAAAAATAATATTTTTTATAATGTAATATTTATTTTTTTAAATATTATCTTTTGGATGATATTGTACTATCGAATGATTATTATAAATCAATTCGGAGATTATTATGATCATAACAGATTCACCGTATTGATGATGAACGGTAAATTTGAGACGGTATATCCGGGATACCAGTGGATTGTTGGTATACTGTATGTCATTACAGGAATAAATGTAGAATATATAAGTGTTGGAGTAATGACCGTTTTTGCCGTTTTTTCGGTATATGTTACGGCCTCGCTGTTAAAAGAAATACTGGGAAAAGAAGAGATAAAAAATTACAGTTTATTATTTCTCTCATTTTTACTAAACATTATTCAGCCGATTTTTACATATTCAATCAGACCCGGATACAGTTCGGGAAACGGATACATATCACCAACGCAGGCGCTTTGTAAACCATTTGTTATTCTTGCATTTTTGGTTACATACAGAATGTATAAGAATAATAAATATAGTTTCGATAAGCAGGTTGTTTTATTCATATTACTGTTTATATCATGTATCATAAAACCGGTTTTTGCCATGGCATTTGTTCCTTCTTTGGGGATATTACATTTTGTTGATGAGTTAATAAATGAGTCAGAATTAAAAGAAAAGGTTAAATCATATATAGTAAAAATATGGCCACTGTTTCTTACAGGAATAGTGCTTATTATTCAGTATTTATGCAGCTTTAATTTAAAATTACCTGAAGGAACAGGATACAGTTTAAATGAGGGAGCCAGTATAAAAATTGGATTTCTGGTATCATGGAAAAGTGTGGTATCGAGTGTGCCGCTTAGCATAATATTTGCGTATTTTTTTCCTTTATTGTTATTGATCACCATAGTGGTGAAAAAAAATAAAGAGGCCAACGAGATTGTTACTCAAGAGCAGAAATTATTTTTAAAAATAAGCTTATATTATGGTGCGATTTCTTTTATATATATGAGTTTTTTATATCAGGAAAATCATGTGAAAGATTGCAACTTTAGAAATGCATGGGTGGTTACTTATATAATAATATATACACTTTGTATTTCGATTTTATATAGATTTAAAAGAGAAGATAATAAAGCAAAATGTGCAGTACTATTAAATTGGGGAGCTTTTTCTGTGCATATAATTGCAGGTGTGGCATTATATTTGAAAAATATAATTTAGTAACACAGCATAACAATGATTAATAATGTGTAAATATGGAATTGAATTTATAAGATTATGAACAAGGAAAAATTTAAAAATAATAAAATAATAGTTTATATATATGGTGCATTTAGGAGGGGATTAACGAGAATATCTCCGACCCTTACTTCAAAACTAATATATAGAATTTCAAAAGGAAAACCACTAAATTTAAAAAATCCCAAAGATTTTGATGAGAAGTTAATGTGGCTTAAGTTAAAAAAATATTATAAAAATCCACTAATCACAGAATGTGCAGACAAGTATAGAGTAAGAGAATATGTTAAACGAAAAGGTTGTGAGTATTGTCTTAATGAGTTGTTGGGGGTTTATGATTATCCGGAAGAAATTAATTGGGATGAATTGCCGAATCAATTTGTAATTAAATGCAATCATGGATGTGGGTACAATATTATATGTGATGACAAGAGCAAATTGAATATTGAAGAAGCAAAAGGAAAATTAAAAAGATGGCTTAAAGAAGACTTTTACTTAGAAAACGCAGAAGTAAATTATAAATATATTAAGAAAAAAATAATATGTGAGAAGTATTTAAAAACAGATGATGGTTTTGTACCAAATGATTATAAAATATACTGTTTTAATGGTGAACCCGATGTAACACTAGTTTGCTTTGATAGAGAGGAGGCTTTGCAGTTGGTTTTCATGGATAAGAATTGGAAATCAACAAAAATAGGAAAGGATAGTTATTACAGTGGAAAAGAAGTAAAAAAACCTGCTTCTTATGAAGAAATGATGGAATTATCGGCAATTCTCAGCAAGGATTTTCCATTTGTACGTATGGATTTTTATGATTATAATGGAAAAGCAATTTTGGGTGAAATGACATTTACTCCAAGTGGAGCAAATAATGATGTATATACAGATTATGGAGATGAATATCTCAGTAATAAACTGAATTTGAATATTTGAAGTAGAATGAATATAAAAAAAATGTATGAAGGTTCCGCTAAAGTCAAAAATGAGAAAGTAGCGAACTTAATATACAAATTTAATAAACTGATTGTAAATTTATTATATGACACATGCACCGAAAAATATAAAGGAATCAATGACAAATCTGATATTATTGTGTCATTAACAAGTTTTCCGGCCCGAATAAATAAGGTTCATATAGTAATAAAAACGTTGTTAAATCAGACAGTTTGTCCTAAAAAGATTATTTTATGGCTTGCAAAAGATGAATTCCCTAATGGTGATGATGAGTTACCATTACAATTGCTTAATTTAAAAAAACACGGGTTAACGATTGAATATTGCGAAAATTTATATTCACATAAGAAATATTATGAAGCGCTCAAAGAGTATGAGGATTATAAATTATTAACTGTTGATGATGATATTTTATATCCTGAAAATATGATAGAAAATTTGTTTTTAGTTGGAAAAGATAACCCAGGAGTTATATGTGCAAACAGATGTCATAAATTATTATTAAAATATTCAAAATCTAAAAATCAAGAAAATTTGGAATATGAATTAGTAGATGAATATGATAAGAAATATAAATCAATGTTTGTTTTTCCAATTGGTATGGGAGGAGTGCTATATCCAAAAGGATCTTTAAATAGAGAAGTATTCAACGTAGATTCAATAAAAGAATTATGTATTACAGCTGATGATATGTGGCTTCGTGCCATGGGAATATTAAATAAATCAAGAGCGGTTGTTTGTAATGATATTAAAAATCCTTTTTTTTCAATAATAGGAACGAAAAAGACGGCTTTATATCACAAAAATGTTGAAGAAAATAAAAGTAAACAGGCTTTGATAGATATTTTCGAAAGATATCCAGAGTGTAAAACCATTCTTTTAGACGAATTAAAAAGGGAAAGAAAAGAATAAAAATGTTATTTTCTATTATTACAGTATGTTATAACAGTGAAAAGACAATAGAACGAACAATAAAAAGTGTTTTAAATCAGACAGAGAGCAATTATGAGTATATCATAGTAGATGGAGGATCAACAGATAAAACGCTTGATATTGTAAAAAATTATGAAGATGCATTCAATGGCAGATTAAAATATATTTCGGAAAAAGACAATGGTATTTATGACGCCATGAATAAGGGAATTGGCATGGCCAAAGGTGAGCTTATTGGTCTTATAAACAGTGATGACTATTATGAACTCGATGCCTTGGAAAATATAAAAAAAGAATATGAAAAGCTGGAGGATGAGAAAAAGAAACATCTTGTGATGTATGGTTTTATGAGAACTGTAAATGATGATAAGGAGATAGCAGTAGAATTCTACCATCATGAAAATATGAATAATCAAATTATTCTTCATCCAACATGTTTTGTGAGTAAAAAAACCTATGAAGATTTTGGAGTGTTTAATACCAAATATCGAAGTGCAGCCGATCTTGATTTAATGATGAGATTATATCATAAGACAGACACCATTTTTGTTCCGATTTATAAAGTGATTTCCAATTTTGAAAAAGGTGGAATGTCAGGTTCGCCCATAGGACAAAAAGAAGTAGCAAATATAAAGTACGAATATGGACTAATACCTAAATCAAGAGTTCATTATGAAAATATTCATGCTTGCATAGTAGGGATATACAGAAAGTTTTTTAAAAAATGAGTATCAGTGTAGAAGAAACAAAAAAAAACATTGAAATTGATATCTACAGGAATCTGGGTAGTTATAACAAAAAGATACTGAAAAAAGTAAGAAGTGGAAAATGTGGGACGCTCTCTCTCTTGTATTATTATAGAATGTGTCATTATTACAGTGGAATAGAGAGTAAAAGTATTATTCAAATGTTTCTCCATGGCATACACTATTTAAAATTTAAAAAGTATCAGGATATATGTGGCATCGAGATGAACCAACATATGGATATAGGTTACGGGTTAAGATTACCACATAAGGGAGGAATAATACTTCATCCGCTCTCTAAGATTGGAAACAATTGTGAGATAATGCAGGGAGTAACACTTGGGAACAATATCAGAAAAGATGTTGACGGAGTTCCTGTCGTTGGAAATGATGTACTGTTATGTGCCGGATCAAAGATAGTTGGTAGTGTACATATAGGAGATTGCAGTATAGTTGGAGCCAATGCAGTTGTGATTAAAGACGTGGATGCAAATACAATGGTAGGTGGTGTTCCGGCAAAAAAAATTGGTATCTGTGATGACAGACATGTTGTCAATAAATATGAGTTTTAGTTAGTGAAAAAGATGAAAGTAGTCCATTTAACAAATTCGATAACTCACTCTTCTGCTCCTCTTCGTTTAGTCAAAGCACTTAACGAAGAAGGTATAGAATCCAACCTGATAGTATTATCTTCGAATCAGAATATAAATAATCTAACAATTTACAAAAAAAATATCTTTGATAGATTAAATAATCATTATATTTCAAAATGGGAAAATAAGATTATCAATGGTTATAAAACAGAAGGATTGCCATTTTCATTTGGTGGGTCGGGAGTAGATGTATCAAAACTTCCTGAAGTAAAAAATGCAGATATAATACACCTACACTGGATCAACGGTCAGTTTTTGTCTTTTAAATCTATAGGTAAAATAATGAAACTTGGGAAGCCTGTAATATGGACTTTTCATGACAGCTGGCCTATGACGGGTGGATGCCATGTAAGGTGTGGATGTGACAGGTTTAAAGAAGGTTGTGGAAAATGTCATGAGCTGAATTCGTTAGAAGAAAACGATATCACATCGAGTATTATACTTAAAAAGCAGAGATACTATTGTGCAGACAAAATAGTCACAGTTTCGCCAAGTAATTGGATGTATAAAAACGTGTGTGAAAGTGGACTATTTAGAAATTCTCGCAATTATCAAATAGGAAATCCGATTGATACGGATATATTTTATTCTAAAAAAGAGTTTACAGAGTTTGATCAGAAAGAAAAGATATACATTTTATTTGGTTCAAGTGGTACATTATCGGCTGAATATAAAGGATACAAGTTCTTTGTAGAGACGATGAATGTATTAAAAAATAAAAAAAACGAGTTCCTTGATAAAATAATAATACAGATTTTTGGCGCTGTTGAAAATAATTATCCTGGTTTGGAAAATTTTAAGATAGAGCATCTTGGATATATCAATTCTGATGAAGAAATGGCTAAATCATATAGAGAAGCCGATATATATGTATTTCCGTCACTTGATGATAATCTGCCTGGAACAGTGATGGAATGTTTGGCATGTGGGACGCCTGTTGTATGCTTTGATACATGTGGAATACCAGAGATGGTTAAACATAAAGAAAATGGTTATGTGGCAAGGTTCAAAGATTCTGAAGATATGGCCAGGGGAATAGAATGGGTTTACAAGAATAATAAGAGAAATAAGCTAGGTATTAGTGGTAAGAATTTTATAAAAGAAATCTTTGAAATGAGAAAAATAGCAATAATGCATAAACAATTATATGAGAAATTGGCTGCAAACGACTGATAAAAAATAATTTGCTTTAATCAATTAGGATAACTTTGATATTAAGGAAATGAAATTATAAGAATATTAAATTTAAAAAATAGATTGTGTGTTTGTTTATTGGGGGAGAGCTTTCAGACATTTTTTGCCCATTATGTAAACATTCAAAATTAGATTAAGAGAAGATAATATAAAAGGGCACACGTATTTTTCAATGTGTATATTTAAGGAGTATTTAGATAATGGAGAGACAATTAATAGAAAGAAAAAACAAAAATATTATTTTTTTTATTTTATCAGTAATGATGATATTGCCAATATTGTATTATTCTAGCAAATCGATTCCCTTTGGTGATGATTTTGGTTTTGCTTGTGAGATTAGAGAAAAGTGGTATAACAACTCTCCGTTTTTAGCGGCATTAAAATATGTTTGGAATTTTTATATTGATGCAGGTGGATATTTTTTTTCATTATTTATGAATGTATACTATGCTCCTTTATTACGAGGCGGAATAATAGGGGTAAGAATATTTAACGTTAGTATTTGGATTTTATTTTTTATATCTTTGCATTTATTATGTACAAATATCTCAAAACACATAATAAAAAAAGACATCACAGAAATACTATTTTTTTCAATGTCATATTTGATTATTAATGGTGGCATCTGTAATAATGAAATATATACATGGTATAACGTTGTTGTAGCATATGTTCTACCTATGGCAATGTTTTTTTTAACAATATCGATGTATATTACTGCACTAAATAAAAATAAAAAAATGTGTGTTCCAACAGCTGTTTTTGCCTTTTTATTAGGTGGTACATCACTAAATATTACAGCTTTTATTTGTGGTATATTTTTGGTTTCTATTTATTATGAATACATATTTTTCAAAAAATATAAAATCAGCGTATTCTGTTTTCTGTCCGGACTATTGGGAGGAATAATAAATCTTGCGTCTCCAGGGAATTTCACTAGACATGATGAAGTGGATGCTCATTACTATTTTGTAAGGAGTTTTTTTAGAGCATTTGATTATACAAAAGAGGCAATAAAATATAAAATGATTCATACTCCGTTTATTATATTATTTCTATTGGTAGTATTTATGACTATAAAACATATTGATTTTAGGGATTGTAAAATCAAGTTAAGAGATTTATTGCTGTTGATTTTTGCAGTTTTATTTGGTCCAGTAATAATTAATTATCCGGTTTTTTTAGGTCATTCGAGTTATGGTATGCCAGAAAGATGCATTTTTGTTCAAGATATCGCAATATATATTTTATCACTTAGTTTTGCGATATTGTTGGGTGCGTATTTGAGAAATGTTTATTCAAAAATCAATTTACCAGTTATTTTTGAAAAATTATTTTTTATTGTAGTAGGTGTTTTATTTTTTAATATTTTTACATTTAATATTAAGCAAAATACAACAGTCTTGATGATTAATAATATTCAAAATGGACAATTGAATGAATATATTCAGTATGAAGAAGGGATAATTGAGGAGATTATAAAAAGTGATGAATTAGATGTTGTGGTTGTTCGTAAAAGTAATGAAAGAGAATTATTTGTTATGCCTATTGGTTTATCTGAAAATATAAGAGAGTGGCCAAATGGAAGTATAGCAAAATTTTTCGGAAAGAAAAGTATAAAAATACAATATAATTAATAGCGATGAAAATTATTTATAATCAATAGTATTTGTTGAACAGTTTTTTGTTTACATCGTCTCTTTAGAAATCTTTTTTATAATAAAGAATGTTGGTTTTTCTATATAAAAAAAAGAAATTTACTAAAAAGCAAATTTTGAATATGTATAATTTTTTATGATATAATAAGAAAACATTTATTATTTGAAATATTGTTAAGGAGACTTTATGGATCTTAAAGCAATGTATAAACTATCATACGGATTATTTGTGCTTACAGCAAAAGTGGATGATAAAGAGAATGGATGCATAACAAACACAGCTATTCAGGTGGCTTCAGAGCCTAATATGATTTCATTTGCAGTAAATAAAGCAAATTATACTCATGATATGGTCATGCAAACTAAGAAGTGCAACATATCAGTAATCAGTGAGGAAGCGACATTTGACTTGTTCAAGCATTTCGGATTCCAGTCAGGAAGAGATGTGGATAAGTTTGCCGGCTACACAGACTGTAAATGTGCTGAAAATGGAATTCCGTATATAACAAAGGGTACGAACGCATATTTTTCTATAAATATTAAGCAGACAGTTGACCTTGGTTCGCATACGTTATTTATCGGAGAAACGACGGAGATGGTTGTGCTTTCAGACGCAGAGTCTGCGACATATAGCTACTATCAGAGCAATATTAAACCTAAGCCTGAAAAAGTCGGTGAGACTAAAGACGGTCAGACTGTATGGCGCTGCAGAATATGTGGATATGAGTATGTAGGAGAGGAACTCCCAGATGATTTTATCTGTCCTCTATGTAAGCATCCAAAGGCTGATTTTGATAAAATTTTGAAATAAAAACAAGAAAAGGAAGGAATAAAAAATGTTAGGTTACGATATTCCGGTTTGTTTGTTTGTTTTTAGAAGATTGGATACAGTGAAGATGATAATGTCCAAACTTCAAATTGTTAAACCTCAAAAGTTATATATTTTTGCTGATGGTGCCAGAGATAGTGTAGAAGGTGAACGAGAAAAAGTAAATAGCGTCAGAGAATGTATTAAGAAATCTATAAATTGGAAATGTGAATCTAATTTGTTTTTTTCTGATACAAATTTGGGCTATGCAAAAAATATAAGGGATGGATTTGGAAAAGTCCTTACGGAAAATTCCTATGGTATTTTTATTGAAGATGATGCTATACCTTCAGGGGCATTTTTTACTTATTGCAGATATTTACTAAAAAAATATAAAAACAATAATAAGATTCAATATATAGCAGGATTTAATGGAATAGGAGACAACAATATTATAAAAAACAGTTATACATTTGGAACCACAGTCCCTATGTCTGGAGCAATTGCTACTTGGTCAGACAGATGGTTTGGCTGCGATTTCACCATGAGAGATTGGGCAGAAGAGAGGAAAAGAAAAAAAATATTTCATAATACATATGAATATGAATTCTATAGATTTATGGCCAAAAGTAATGATAACGTGTATGCGAAACCGGAATCGGAATGGGATATTCAGTTTGATTATGATATGAGAGTAAAAAATCGAGTGGCAGTAGTTCCAAGAGGAAATTTGGCTAACAGTTATGGTTATATAGATGCATCTCATGATCAGGGTGATAGAGCTGGTAGAGACATGGCTTCATATATGTCGTTTACAAAAAGAAAATTTGATTTTCCTATGGATGAACCGACTGAAATAGAGGTGAATGAGATATATGATAAATATCGGAAATATATTTTCGTAAAAGTAAATGGAAATGTATTTGAAAGATATATGAAATATTTATACAAAGATATAAAAAATGCTGCATATGAAATTTTGCCAACTCCCTTATGGAATAGGATTAAAAATTGTATAGCCTTGCTTAAATAACACATAAACCAATGGAAATGAAAAAAAATAAAAAAATAAAAATAAGATTTACCGATGGAGCAGAAGTGATAAGAACTCAAACCATTAGTGAATTAAAAAAAAGATTTTTTGAAGTAGAAGAATCTGACGATCCAGATTATGTTATATATTCGATAGGAAGTAAAACTGAGTTTTTAAAATATAAAAAAGCAATTTGGATTTTTCATACGATTGAAAACATTCGTCCGGATTTTAACATATGTGATTATGCAGCTGAATTTAGTGATATCAAATATGACGACAGGTATATCAGAATTCCGAATTATTATTTTTATTTGGAAGACTACAGGTTGGCAAAAGAGAAAACTGATAAGACATGGTCTCGTAAGGATATAGAATCAAAAGAATTCTGTAATTTTGTGTATTCAAATGGGGGGTTTGCAGATCCGATAAGGGAGATATTTTATAGTAAACTATCTAAATATAAGAAAGTAATGTCAGGTGGAAAATATTTGAACAATATAGGGGGGCCAGTAGAGGACAAACTAAGTTTTCAAAAAAAATTTAAGTTTTCTATTGCTTTTGAGAATTCATCATACAAAGGCTATACAACAGAAAAAATATTACAAGCTTTTGCTGCCGGCACGGTGCCAATATACTATGGAAACCCAGATATAACAAAGGAGTTTAATCCCCAATCATTTATTAATTGTCATGATTACAGTTCTTTTGAGGAAGTGATTGAAAAAGTTAAAGAACTTGATAATAACGATGACAAGTATCTGGAATATTTAAACGAACCTTGCTTTAATAAAGGCTCATATAAGGAAAATCCTTTACAAGAATGGGGGGATTTTTTAGAAAGCATAATGTCTCAGGATAAAGAAAAGGCATTTCGAAGAGGAAAAGGTGGATGGGCATCTATTTATACAAGAAAATCAGAAACTTGCGCATCATTTTGGTATATAGCGGATAGGCATAAGTTTATCGAAAGAGGGATGCATGGTCTACTAAAGAAAAGATTGGGATATTAATATTTGGGTTTAAATATGAATCATTTTGTTACATTGTTTGATAAGAATTATTTGTCTCGAGGTTTATTGCTTATAGATTCTTTAAAAAAAACATACAGTTCGGAGTACAGGATTTTTATTTTAGCAATGGATGATGTTGTGTATGATTTTTTTGATTCAAGTCAGTATGAAGGAGTATCAACTATATCTGTTAGTGATATGATCGATGCTTATAAAGAATTAGAAGAATTGAGAAAAGAACGTTCTGTAGCAGAATTCTGTTGGACATTATCTTCATATTCAATCAAGTATGTTATAGAACATTATAATCCGGAAATGTGTACGTATGTGGATTCGGATTTGTATTTTTATTACGACCCTAAGATATTAATAGATAAAATGGGAGATAAGTCCGTATTGATTACAGAACACAACTATTATCATAAGTATGATTTTTCAGAGTTGTGCGGAAAGTTCTGTGTTCAGTTTATGTGCTTTAAGAATAATAAAGATGGAATGAGAGTGCTTGAGTGGTGGCGTCAGAAATGTGAAGAATGGTGTTATGATCGAAATGAAGATGGAAAATTTGGAGATCAAAAATATTTAGATGATTGGGAAAGTAGATTTCAGGGAATAGTATATAATTGCAATGAGATTGGGTGTGGTGTTGCACCTTGGAATTGTCAAAAATATAATCTTATAAATGAAAAAGGAGTGTTTTATGTTAGTGATAAGATTTCAAAATTAATTTCACATATGAGTTTCTTTCATTTTCATGGTATAAAACGTATGAAAAATGATGAATGGATTTTTTCGACGTATATAATTAGTGAAGATTTTAAAAAAATATATAGAGAATATATAAAGAAAATAATCAGTATAGAGAAAAAATTAAATAACAATAATTATAATTGGAATACTTTATCGGACGATCCATACAAAAAGAAAAATAAATTAAAAAATGCGATAAAAACAAGCTGGCAGGAGTTTAAAAAATTATATTTCGAAAAACCTGACTATTATAATAATATCGAAAAGGTTGTTTTTCATAAATAAGAGAAGAATAAAATTAGCAAAGTAATAAAATGAGTATTAAATCTATAATAAAATTATTTATTCCACCTATTTTTTATAAAATAAAGTATTATCTGTTTAATTTTAAGAATATAAAAAAAAGAGGTAAGTACATATCAACTGTTAATAGTATAAAAAAACATTCTGACAAATTAATAATTATTGGCAATGGACCATCGTTGAATGAAAGTATAAAAAATTACAAAGAAGATATAATGAGATATGACTGTATGGTGGTTAATCATTTTTGTGAGACAGAATATTATTCGCTGATTAAACCTCAATATTACCTTTTGGCGGATCCTAATTTTTTCGGAGATATTAATAAGTACTCTGATTGGCAGAAAGAAAGGGTAAATAATTTCATTGAAAAATTGTTAAAAAATACAAAATGGGATATCGACTTGGTGGTTCCCTCCTTTGCAAAGGAAAGTGATTTTGTAAGTAGAATAAGTGAAAATAAGCTAATACATATATTGTTTTTCAACAATAATAATTTGTATAAATTTGAAGATGATTATGAAAAATATAAATTGTGGGATGAGAATTTAATAGAAGTACCGGCCCAGACATGTTTGAACTCATGTATATGGTTAGGAGTTTTTCTTCGATATAAAGAAGTATATTTGATAGGCGCAGATACTAATTGGATTGAATTGCTGAAAATAGATCAAGAGACAAATGAATTATATACAATTGATAAACACTTTTATGGTGAGAAAAAAAGACGCATATATAAAGATGTTGAGGGAACAGTACCTGTCTTATTACATGAGGAATTATTTTCGAATTATTATGCACTAAAATCTTATTGGGAATTAAGGGGATATGCCGAATATGCGGGAGTGAAAGTATATAACGCAAGTGAATACTCTTTGATAGACGCTTTTGAAAGAAAAAAAATAAAAAAATAATGATTAGTAATACTATAAATGAATTAAAAAAAATAAATAAAATTTTAAATAACAAACAAAAGAGAGTTTTGTTTGTTTTGTTGCTTTTTGGATTGCTTGCAGCAATTTTAGAAACTTTGGGTGTTACAATTATAGTTCCATTAGTGGAATTAATGATTACTCCAAACTTATTATTTGAATATTCATTTATGCAGAAAATAATTAATTTTTTTGATATTAAAAATGTAAATGAAATGATTATTTTAGTAATAACGGGAACAGTTGTGTTGTTCATAATAAAAAATATATATATGATTTTCTTTTCATGGTTGAAAATTAAATGCTCAACAAAGATTAAAAGAGAGTTATCAGTATATATGCTTGAATCATATATGAACAGAGGATATACATTTTTTATAAATAAAAATGCAAACGAGATTATACAGGGGGTAGAAGGAGATACATCGTCATTACATTCTATATTAAACTTAATGATAAATATATTCGTTAAATTTGTAACAATCGCGATGATAGGTCTATTTATGTTTTTAACTGACTGGGTTTTAGCATTAGGAATAATAATTGCCTCAGTTATCTGTCTTTTTGTTTTGATTTTTGGATTGAAAAGACCTATGAAGAAGGTTGGAGAAGAGACGAGAATAATATCAATTAAACAAAATAAAATTTTATTGCAAGCTATATTTGGCATAAAAGAAATAATTGTAATGAGGAAACAGCGAGAGTTTGTTGAAAGATATAAAGATACAGTATATCTTCGTCAGAAACAGGAAATTTTAGCAACCGTAGGATCAGAATGTCCAGCACATATAATAGAAGCATTTTGTATTACAGTGATAATGATTGTTCTAGGTGTGAAGATGATTATTGGGGGCAGTTCTGCAGTGTTTCTTGGCGGATTGGCATCCTTTGCAGCGGGATCTTTTCGTATTTTACCTTCTATAGGTCAGATATCAGGAAATTTCGCATCAATAATGAATAGTAAACCTGGACTAGATAAAATGTATGAGAATATTATTGAAGCAAGGAAATATAATGATAGATTTTATGATATAGACGCAAGGGATGAAAACGATTGCGCAGGAAAGTCTTTCAGTGATTCTATAGTAATAAGTGATATTACATTCAAATATGCTAATAATTTAGATTATGTTCTGGAAAAGGTTTCTTTAGATATTCAGAAAAATACATCGGTAGCTTTAGTAGGCGAATCAGGAGCAGGAAAATCTACGCTTGCAGATATCATGTTGGGTATATTGCCGGCCCAAAGCGGCAGAATTTTGGTTGACGGAGTTGATATAAGGGATATTCCAGTCACATGGAGTAAACTTATAGGATTTGTACCTCAAAGTATATATCTTTCAGATGCTTCTGTTGCGGAAAACGTGGCATTTGGAATAAAGGAAATAGATATAGATATAGGAAAAGTAAGGAAAGCACTTCAAATGGCTAATGCTCTAAAATTCGTTGAGGGATTGCCTGATGGGTTGAATACATATATTGGTGATAGAGGGTTGAAGCTTTCTGGGGGTCAGAGACAAAGGATAGGCATAGCCAGAGCCCTTTATCATGAGCCACAGATTTTAATTCTTGATGAGGCTACATCAGCCCTTGATAATGACACAGAAAAACATGTTATGGAAGCTATAGAAACCCTAAAGGGACATATGACAATGATAATAATTGCTCATAGATTAACGACCATACAGAATTGTGATAAGATATATGAGATAGTTGACAAGAGAGCTGTTGAGAGAAAATATGTAGAATTATTGTAATATTTTATATAAAGAATAAATATCTTAATATTATTTTATTATCCAACAAATGCAATATATAGAGCAAGTAACTAATATTATAAAAAACAAAAAAACAAGAATATTTCATTTGTTTTTTTTGTGTACATTATCGTATATTACATACGTGATTATAGAAATTGGAAATTGCGAAAATATAACCGGTGTAATTACTATGCGATATGCTAATAAATATGTTTGGATTAATATTGTTACAATTATAGTATTTTTGCTGTTGTTAATAATTTTCTTTAATAAATTATGGATTTCCGGAATAGTTTTATTGACTTTTTCATTTATTATATCCGTTGCTAATTATTTTACCATGAAATTTCATGGTACACCTTTAACTTTCCAGGAAATAAAAAATGCGCGGACTGCAGCGAATGTAGTTGGAAATTATTCGTTCGAAATTAATAAATATATCGTATTAATGCTCGCTTTTTTTCTGTTTGGTTTGTGTATATGTATTGCAGAAAAAATATATGACGCAAAGAATAAGAATTATTACGATAGAAAGAGAATAATTATCAGAGATATTATAATAATAGCATTGAGTGTATTTTACTTCTATACAGAATTCTTTTCCTCTCATCCTTTTATTAATACCAAATATGAAGGATATCTGAATTTAAAAAGCACATATCGTCAAAAAGGATATGTAGTATGTCAGGTTAATTCATTTATAAGCCTGTTTGATGATGTGCTTATGATTCCCGAAGGATATGATGTTTCTAAAATACCCGGTATAGTTCAGGGATTATCTGATGATAAAGATAATGAAACCCCGGATTTGATTTTTATTGTAAACGAAACCTTTTTTGATCCTTCAGTATTATTTCCTGATTTAAAAACAGATGTGGATTATCTATATAATATCCATAATATGATGGAAGATGATAATTGTAACTTGTTATATGGTCACGCCATTGTTCAGGCACCGGCAGGTGGAACAAACAGATCAGAATATGAATTCCTGACAAGCAATTCAATGAATATATATAAGACTGATATTACACCAATGTATGCACTAAATTTAGTTGGTGCGAATAGTGTGGTTTCTGTATTAAAAAACAGAGGATATATTACGTTGGGTTCACATTGTTGTGTGGCATCAAATTATAACAGGCAAAAGGGTTATAGTGATATTGGCTTTGATATTACTCATTTTGAAGAAGATTTTACATATGGAGATTATTATGGAAATCGTGATTATATGACAGATTCCTCTATATATAAAAATATAGAAGAGTGGTATGAACAGATGATATATGAAGGTAATCCTGTAATGCTTTATCTGATGACTTTGCAAAATCATGGAGGGTATACATCAAATAACCCTGATTATGATTTAGTTCATACCTTAACGGATTTTGGAGATAAAAACGATGAAGTAGATGAGTTTCTTACTTGTATAAGTATGTCAGATGAAGCTTTTAAAGAATTAACTGATTACTTCAATAACGTAGATCGTCAAGTAATAATTTGTATGTTTGGCGATCATTCCACATCACTTTTTGACTCATCTGATGATCTATCGGAAGAACAGGAATATATTGCATTAAGATCTACCCCACTTCTTATATGGAGCAATTATGATTTGCCTTATAGTGGAAAAGATGATATCGGCCTTATTAGCGAAAATTACATTGTTCCGTTTATATTTTACGCAGCGGATGTGAATATGTCATATTATTATAAATACCAGATGGAATTATATGAGAAGTATCCGGTATTGTCTGTAGGAGATATTTATATAGATTCAAACGAAGATTATCACACTTATTCGGGTGAAATGACGCAGGATATTCTGGATTACTTTTATCTTGAATATAACAATTTGAGTGATGAAACGATAGAGGAAATATTTCAATGAGCGGAAAGAAAAAAATATTTATTATATTTTCGGTATTATTTTTATTATGTATATGTTTAGCGCTAGTTGGAGTGAAAACTCTGAAGAAATTCCGGGCGATGTATCGAAATATTCTTGATACTATAACAGAATCATCCGACAGGGAAACAGACGAATTATCAAAAAGAATGAATCTGAAATATGATTTTGATTATTCATGGATGGATGACAATCCTTTGGTTGCACATGCGTTTGGCGGTATAAACGGAGATGTGTACACAAATTCATATGAAGCATTTTTAAATGGCTATGAAAATGGTTACAGAGTGTTTGAAGTCGATTTTAATTTGATAGATACAGAAATGTCTGTTGTTTGTAATCATGAATCAGATTTTGATGATGATAGTTTGGAGTATACAAAAGAAAATTTTTTAAATAAAAAAGTTCAGGATAAATACACTTCTTTGTGTGCTGAGGATGTAATTAAAATAATGAATGAGTATCCGGATATTTATATTGTGACTGATACAAAAGAAACGGATAGAATAGATACCATGGTTATTTTTACACAATTAGTTAAGTTTGCCTCAGAATATGATATATGTATCTTAGATAGAATAATTCCTCAGGTATACAATGAAGAAAACTTTTGGGCGGTTATGGATGTATATAGTTGGAAGTCTGTAATATTAACATTGTATGCGATAAACTGGACTCCAGAAACAGTAGTAGATATTTGCGATAGAACAGGAATAGGATGTGTTGCTTGTTGGAGTACGGATATTAATGAGGATATAATGCAAATCTGGAAAATAGAAAATGGATTAAAGGTTGCAGCATATACAGAAAATGATGAAGAGAAAGCAAAAGAATTGTTTTTCCAGGGCACAGATTTTATATACACGGATTTTTTGATGCCAGCGAATTTTGTGAAAAAGTAAAATAATATGTATGCGTGTACAATATTATACTTAAAAAGGCGATGAAAATGAAAAAATGATATTTGACTTATGAACTATAGTCAAGTAAGTAGACACGATTTGTGAAAATATTAATCAGGAATCAGGCGTTAGTCCGGATTCCAGAATAATTCTTCTTTTACGTTAGATGTTAACATCTCAAGAGAGCCATGTGGCCTTCTTGAGTTATAGAAGCCTTCAATATATTCGAAGACTGATATTTGTAGTTCATTTAATGAGTGATATGTTTTGCGGTTTGTTTCTTCCTTTTTGAGATACTTGAAGAAGCATTCGCAACAGGCATTATCATAAGGGTAACCTTTCTTAGAGAAAGATTGCACAACATTTAAGGAATCCAACAACTGCCTGAATGAGAAGGCTGTATATTGGGTTCCACGATTAGAATGAAACATAAGACCGACTGGCTTGTTTCGTTTGACATAAGCTTTTTTGAAGGCATCCATTACAAGATCAACATCCGGTTTTGAGGAGATGTTCCAAGAGATAACCTTTCTGGAGAACAAATCCATAACGATGCAGAGATAGTACCATTTGCCGGCAACTTTGATATATGTAAAGTCGCTGGCCCATACCATATCAGGAGCCTTTTGATTGAATTCCTGATGTAAGTGATTAGTGCATTCACCATTGTCGCGATGCTTATAATTACGAAATGGTTTATCTGTAGACATACGGGGTAGTTGAAGTGTTCTCATCAGGCGGTACACTCGTCCGACACTGATGTTAATGCCATAATCACGCTTAAGAACATAGGTAATCTTATATGCACCAAGGCGTTTATTGTAATCAGCATAAATCTGAAGAATGAGCTTCGATATTTCCTGGTTTTCTTTGGTGCGGATAGCCGGTTCTGAATTATAGTGTTTGTAATAAGTACTTCTGTTGACACCAAGAACCTTACAGAGAATTTTGATGTCGTGCCGGAAGCGGAGCTTATGAACAGCTTCTAATCGTTGTTCGAGTGTGGCGTGAAGATGGCAATCGCTTTTTTTAGTATCATAAGTTCTTCTTCAAGCTGAGCATTACGCTTTTGAAGATCTTTAACTTGCTTAGCAGTAAGAACTTCGCCATCATCCGTTTT
>JAEEGL016448453.1_pt1 | contig 25978 bp, 24 predicted proteins | sample 9134231 | NCBI WGS metagenome assembly JAEEGL01 (sample SAMN16246548, study PRJNA631951) | gut metagenome | biome: gut microbiome; feature: rumen; material: fiber-attached | host: Bos | place: Iran: Karaj | collected 2018-10 | reverse complement strand
GGTCGCGAAGGACGGTGATATACTTGACCTGATTGCCGTTCATATACAGCGTGTTCAGCGATTTCATATCGCTGAGCGCAGAGATGTCCTTGACCTGATTGCCGGTCAAATTCAGATAGGTCAGATTCGTCAGCGTGTGCAGGAACGAAATGTCGTCGATACCGTTTTCGGCAAGGAAGAGCTTTTCGAGCTGCGTCAAACCGTTCAGCGGATACAGTTCCTCAATCTGATTCTTTCCGAGGTCGAGCGTGGTGAGATTTTTGAGCTCGCTGAGCGCGGAGATGTCGGTGATCCTGTTGTCCTTCAGGTACAGCGTGGTGAGATTGGTGAGCCGGCTCAGCGACGAGAGACTCTCAATTTCATTGCTGCTGAGATTCAGATACTGCAGCTCCGTGAGCCCGCTGAGCATGGTGATGTACTTGATGCCGTTGTTTCCGAGGTACAGCGTTTTCAGCGAGGTCATACCGCGCAGCACATCGAAATCGGTAATCCCGGTGCTCCCGAGATCAAGCGTTTCGAGACCGGTGAGCGAGCGCAGCGCGGAGATATCTTCGAGCGGATTGTCCATGAGGAACAGCGTATTCAGCTGCTTCAGACCGGAAAGGACGGAGATGTTCGAGATGTTGTTTTCCGACAGGCTCAGATATTTGAGCCCGGTCATTCCGGCGATCGCCGAAATGTCAGCGATGTTATTATTGGTAAGGATAAGCTTTTCCATCTTTACCGCGCTTCGCAGCGCGCTGACGGAAACGACGTCGTTGTTTTCGAGGAAGAGCACGGAAAGCTCCGTCATACCGCTGAACGCGGAGATATCGGTGACCTTGTTGTTCGACAGACCGAGCTCGGTCAGATGGACAAGCCCTTTCAGCGCGGACACATTCTCGATCGCGTTGTCCGAAAGATGCAGTTCCTGCATCGCCGTCATGTTCTTGAGCGCGGAGATATCGGAAATCCGGTTGCCGTTCAGGTCGAGCCGCGTAAGCTTCGTCATGCCGCTGAGCGGAGAAACGTTTTCGATCGCGTTCGATGCAAGCCGCAGATCGGTCAGCTCCGTCATGCCGCTGAGAACGGAAAGATCGGAGATTTTCGTACGGTTCAGATACAGCGCCGTAAGCCCCGTCAGATCCTTCAGCACGGAGTCGTTTTCGATCGGATTGCCGGACAGGGACAGCGCTTTCAGATTCTTCAGACCGCGAAGCGCCGAAATGTCCGCTACGGTATTGTTTTCGAGATCGAGTTCGTTTAACTGTGTCAGCCCGGCGAGCGCAGAGATATCGGAAATCCGATTGCGGGCAAGCCGGACGCTTTTCAGATTGGGAAGGTTTGCCAGCGCGGAGATATCCGTGAGCTGATTGTCTTCGAGCGACAGCGAGACGAGGTTTTCAAACAGCGCGAGGTCCGATAGATCTTTCAGGCCGCAGTTCTGCAGCGACAGCTCGGTAATCGCAGCGAGATCCGTTGCGCGGATTTCGCCCGTCATGCCGGATGCAGCTTTGAACGCGGATTCGAACGCGGCGTCGGAAAACCGGACGACCGGCGCTTCCGGAACGGGCGTCTCTTCCTGCGGGACGGGTGAGGCGGTGGGCTCAACCTTCTCTGTCGGCGCGGGGGATTCCGCTGCCTGCAGGATGGGCTGTTCCCTGTCTGTGTTCCACGGCTGCAGAACGATCAGCACGACGCTCGCGGCGGAAAGCACGACTGCGCCTGCGATCAGACCGATCCAAAGGCCTGCTTTGGATTTCTTTTTCTCGGGCTGCGCTTCGGGCTGCGGCTCGGGACGCGGAGCGATCGGACGGTTCGCGTATTCCGACTTCATGCCGGGCTGCGTCATGATCGGTTCCGGGACGGGATTGCGCCGGACGGGACGCACCGGAGCCTGAGCGTATTGCGGTTTGTTTTCGGACACCGTCGCGTCCGGATCCTGCGTTTCGGGACGTCTCGAACGGAATCCCGGCAGCGTCTCCTCCATCGTGTCGTCCGGCTGCGGTACGGGTCGGTTTATGACCGGTTCCGGCGCGGCATAACGGATCTTCGCGCCGCAGATCGTGCAAAAAGACTGATTCTCTTCAAGCAAAGCGCCGCATCTTTCACAATGCATTTTAATCTCTCCTTCTTCCGATATAGCCTATATTCAAGTATACAAAAACGGCAGTTTTTTGTCAATAAAAACGCTCTGAATCGGCAGGTCGATCATGCCCGGCAAAATAAGGCGGCGCTGCTGCGCCGCCGATCGGAAATCAAATCAGTTTTCCTTCTTCGACATGAAGAAGGACGCGGCAAATCCGGCCGCAAGACAGAGGATTGCAGCGGGAATGACCCACCACTGCGCGATGTATGCGCCGAACGCGGGGCCGAAGCACTTCGCCTTCAGGAAAATCGCGTAAGGCGAGGCGAGCATCAGCGCAAGAATGCCGTAATAGGTCGGCGTCGGGTGCTTGTCAAGAAGCCAGCGGATCGCCTTCGAAACGATCAGAAGGCCGAGGATAATGCCGATCCCGAACGGAACGAGCACCAGAAGATGCCGTCCCATCTGCGCGAAATTCAGCGTCAGAAGGCAGACGATGAAGCTTTTCAGATGCATCATGACGCTGTAGTAGTAGCCGAGCACGAGCATGACCATCGAGCCGGAAATGCCCGGCACGATCATGGTGCCCGCCGCGATAAAGCCGAGCAGCAGGGCAAGGAGCGCACTCCAGAAGCCGTTGTTCAGCGCGTCGCGGGAGCGCAGAACGTTCACGGTCAAGGTCTCGCCGGATTCGCGCGCCGTGAGCGTGACCGTGCGGTCCGCATTCACCGTGAGATCAAAGACGTCCTTCCCGTTCAGCGCATAAAAGACGTTCTTGTCCGCGGCGCTGCGGAGCTTGTAGCCGTCGGAAGGCTTGCCGAATGTGCCGCCCGCGTTCTTGATCTCCCAGATCTCGTATTCCGTATCGCCGTTCTTGACCGTCAGCGTATCCTCACCGGACTCGGTCAGGATCACGCGTTCGCCGACGGAGATCGTATCGGAGGCGCCGAGGCGATCGAATGTCTCATTCGTCGTGTCGTTGAGATACGGCAGCAGCACCATGATCGCGATCATGACAAGCGCGACGACAATGTAGCCCGGCTTCACCTTCTGTCCCTTGATCTTTTTGAAGAGCATCGGAAGCGAGCCTAAAATCAGACCCGAGAACAACAGGATCGTGAAAAACTCAAAGTTTGAGAGCAGCCAGGTCACGACGAACGACAGCGCGACGACGCCGAGAACGATGCCGAGCGCGTAGGGGATCAGCTTTTTGATCGCGGCGCGGCGGCGGGCTTTGTCCTTCGAGGTGATGGAGACGGCGTCCTCGTAGACGCCGATGGTTAAAAGCATCGAACCGCCGGAGACCCCGGGGATGACGATGGCGAGACCGACGAGCGTGCCCTTCAGCACGGCGACGATCCATGTTAAGATTTTCTTTGTCGTATTCATGGTCTCATTTTACGGCGGCACACGCATTTCGTCAACCGCACGGCTGGATTTATAACATCTTTTTTACAAAAACGGACGGCGCGACGCGCACGGATCGCGATGTTTTTGAATTCGCCCCATTTGCGACAAACTTGCGCCACATTCCCGCGATAGAATACAGCAAAGCAATATCGGAGGCGATAATATGGAATATAACAGAAACGGAAAAAGCGGCGTCGGCACCGCGGTACTGGTTACGTGCTCGGTAATGGCGCTTATCATCGGGCTGTTTGCGGGCGTTTTCATGATGTTCCGCGCAGCAAAGCAGGACCGCGAGGCGGAAGCGCTGAAGGCGTCCGCATCGCCGGCGCAGATTGCGGAAACGACCCCGGCGCAGATTGCGGAAACGACCTCGGCGCAGGAACTGCCGACGCCGGCTGTGCAGGAACAGGACGCGGTCACGGTCGAGCCGGAAAAGACGAGCACGCCGAGCGCTGGTTTTGCCTATGACGGGCAGTACACGCGCGCACAGGTCGTTGAGCTCTGCGCGCCGAGCGTTGTCGGCATTGACGCGACGTTCGAAACGACGGTTTCCTACTGGGGACGGCAGGAGACTTATGAACAGCAGGGCAGCGGCAGCGGGGTCATCCTGACAGCGGACGGATACATTGCGACCTGCGCGCACGTTGTCAACACGGCGAAAGCGATCACCGTTACGCTGAACGACGACGCAAGCTTTACGGCGGAAATCGTCGGCGTCGATACGCGCAACGACCTTGCGATCATCAAGATCGAAGCGGAAAATCTTGTGCCTGCCACGCTCGGCGACAGCGATATGCTGACCGTCGGCGAGGACGTGATCGCGATCGGCAATCCTTTGGGCGAGCTTCGCGGCACGGCGACCGGCGGTATCATTTCGGCGGTCAGGCGCAGCATCACGGTCGAGAACACGGAGATGGAGCTCGTGCAGACCGACGCGGCGATCAGCCCGGGCAACTCGGGCGGCGGACTCTTTAACGCGAGCGGGCGCCTCATCGGCATCGTCAACGCGAAGGTGTCCGACACCAGCGCGGAAGGACTCGGGTTTGCGATCCCGGTCAACAGCGTGGTGAAGGAGATCAACGATCTGCTGCATTACGGCTACGTTACCGGACGCGCGTACCTCGGCGTCTATACGCAGAACGTCACGCTCACCAGCGGTTACGGCTATTATTCCTACGGCGGAACGCGCTGCGTGCAGATCACGGAGATCGTACCGGGCAGCCCGGCGGAAGCCGCAGGGCTCAAAGCGGGCGATCTGATCCTCGCGATCGACGGCAAGACCGTTTCCTCGAACGACGATCTTTCCGATCTCATCGCGGGATACAATGCGGGAGACACCGCGAAGCTTACCGTTCGCCGCGACAGCGAGCGCAGCGAGATATCCGTCGTGTTCGGGGAGTACGTTCCCGAATCATAAAGAAAAATCCGGAGCGTTCAACTCCGGCGTTTTTTATACTTTGTCTTGGGGAGTCGGCGGTGCCGGCTCTTTTTTTCTGCGCTTCACCGCGAGCAGAAAGATCAGAAGCAGGGCAAGGTAGATCATCAGAAGTCCCAGCGTAACCCATGTCATTACGAGCGACTTCGGCGCGATGCCGACGAGCAGCAGCATCGGCGCCCCGAACACGATCGCAAACGCGCTGCCGGTCAGAAGATTGTTTGCGGCGGGCGTTTTGAAGCTCGGGTCGATTTCGCGCAGCAGCATGACGCCGGAGCTGATCGTGCCGGTCATCATGCCGTACATGGAAACGAACGCTTCCTCGGCATAGTCCGGATAAAGCTTTTTGCTGAGCCACTTGAGCCAGACGAACGTGACGGCGCCTCCCGCGACCGCCATCAGCGCGAACGGGCCCCAAAGCCCCGAAAGGTCCTCGATATTGATGCTTGCGATGCCGCAGACGATCATCAGATCGAATGCGAGCCCCGAGATGCGGGACAGCAGGTAGTTGTTCTGATACTGCCGCGTCATGGCCTTCGTCTTGCGGAAAAGGCCTAAGAGCTTTCGCGTCAGCATTGCCATCAGCGTACCGATGATGAAATTAAAGCCCCACAGCAGCGGCGAAACGGTCTTTGCAACGCCCGGTGCGATCGCGGTGATCAGGGCGTCGAGTCCCCAGCTTACGAGAAACGTAAGGAGATATACGAATAAAACCAGCGCGACCTGCACCGAAAACTTGTCGAGCGATTCCGCGATCGGGATCTCGTTCTCGTCCTGAAAGTCCGCCACGGTCACGACGGAGCCGGAAAGCTCCTCATGCGCTGCGCGTTCGCGTTTCTTGCGCCGCGCAATTACATTGATATAGATCACGCCGACGATGCAAGCGCACAAATACCCGGCTGCGGCGATCGCAAGGCCGAACGAGCGTCCGCCGTTCAGCCCCATCGTCTCAAACGTATTGCCGATGTTGTTCGCCTGCCCGGGTCCCTGCCCGTAACCCATCGGCAGCAGGATGCCGCTCGCCGCGAACTGCGTGGGATGCGTCGAATAGAAGGTATAAAACAGCAGAAGCGAGATGACCAGACCCGTGACGCCCTGCACAAGGTAGTTCGTTACGATCAGCGCGCCGCTTTTCGGCGCGACAAGGCCGTTCTTTTCCTCATCGCTCTTTTTGGTGACGCGCAGCGACAGCGCAATGAAGCCGATCGCGATACCGTGATACGTGATCGTTTCGAGCAGCGTTGTGTCGAACGGATTGTAGGGCAGCTTTTCAAGCGCTTCCGCCTTGAAGATCCAGATCCCCGCCGTGCGCAGAATCAAAAACAGAAACCCCGCGAACACCGCCGTCGGCATGAGGCTTTTGCGAAAGAACGGGACCTTGCGGCGCAGAACGTTTGCCAGCAGCAGAAACGCGGCGATCAGGCCGACCTGAATGATCAGGCTCCAGAGCGAGGTGTTGGATGCGGCATAATTCATAGCTTTTTGTTTCCTTTCCGAATGCGGTACAACAGCATATATTTGCGCGTGTTCAGCGTAGGATCCCCGCTGATCTGGTAATGCCTGTTCTTTACAGAGAAAACCAAAAGATTGCGCCGGACCAGCTCCATATCCGTGATTTCCTCCGGCGCGAACGAACACGCGCCGACCGACAGCGCCTTGTCCGTCATAAAGAGCGGACCGCTCGCCTTCGGGATGCGGCGATGCTTTCCGTCTGTTTCGTGAAGCGCAGCGTCGCCGTCGAACAGGGTGAAAGCCGGATCCTTCGCCTGCTCGGAAAGCCAGGCGTTCTGCATTGCGTCCCATGCGGGAAGCGTTTCGAACGGCAGTCCGTGCAGACGGTAACCGGCGTCGAGCGTACCGCAAAGACCGCAGGAACAGCGGAGCGTGTCGCCCTTTGTTTCGAGCGTTCCGACGTGTTTGCAGGCGGGGCAGAGGAAGAAAGCGCTTTCGAGATATTCGGCGCGGCGCCGGCTTCGGTAGGCGGCTTTGACCGTTTCCTGACGCGCGTACGCGTCTTCCCGAAGGTCTTCGCAGATATGCGCGTTGATCTCGGCGTCGGACATTGCACTGAGCGCCTCGTGCGAATAGCGATTCACAATACTCCCTGCATAATAGCCGCGGCGGACGCCCTTGCCCCAGCGCGGCAGCGTAAAGTATCCGCCTTCGAACCGATAGGTCACGAGCGCGGCGCCGGCGGCCTTTGCAAGCTTGCCGATCGTTCCGAGCATCGGGGCGTTCGTCCCGTCAAACGAACAGGTCCCCTCCGGAAACACACAGACGTTCAGACCTTTTTTCAGACAGCCGAGCATTTCTTTGACGGCGGTGACGGCGGAATCGCCCTTGCGCCGCACGATCGGATCGAACAAAAGCCGCAGAAGCTTTGACGGAAACCCCTTCTGCATCAGATGCTCGCTTGCGACGAAATACATCTGCTCCCGGACGGAGGTGCAGATCAAAAGCGGATCAGCCGCCGTAACGTGGTTTGCAACAAGCAGAAACGGCTCGCCGATCGAAACCGGGCGGGCGGTCCGGAACGCATAGATGCGTTTCACAATCGCCCCGAGCAAAAACCGAAGCGTCGAAAAGCAAATCCGATGAAAACGATGTCTCTTTGCGCGTCTGTCCATATTGTTCCTTTCGGAAATGATAGCCCCTATACCAGAATAGTATATCATTTTCCGATCAAAAAGGCAAGGCTTGCCTTTGCACGAAAATCAGGCGCAATTGTGAACAAAAGTCCGTAATTTTACATGGAAGAATTGTTGTATGCTGTGTGCAGCGAAAAGCAAGGAGGCAAACGATGAACAAACGGACGGAACGAATGACCGATGCGATCGGGGCATATTTTACGGCCTGCGATGCAACGCGCGAGCGTCGCGAGCTGCGTAACGGGGGCACGGAAGAGAGACAGATCCCCTATACCCTGTTCGGTCTTGCGAGGGCGGTGCAGCTGACGCCGGAGGAAGTGCTTGCGGCGTTTCACACCGATCGGCGCGCCAAAGAGGACGCGATCCTTCGCGATGCGGTGCTTCGGGTCGCCGCCTACACGCTCGAGCGGGCGCTGCTGGGAGAGCTCAGCTATCAGCCGGCGCTGGAAGCGCTTCGGTCGCTGCGGCTTATGGATGCGGAGGAACCGGCGGACGGCACGCTTCAGATCGTTCTGGACGACGCCGCGGAGAGGTACGGACAGTGATCCTGCATCTTACGGGTACGCCGAACCCGAAACAGGAGCTGTTCTTTGCCGCCCGGGCGCGGCACATTGCTTACGGCGGGGCGCGCGGCGGCGGCAAGTCGTGGGCAATGCGCCGAAAGTTCGTGCTCCTTGCCTTTCGCTATCCGAACTTAAGGCTGCTGCTTTTGCGCCGGACGCTGCCGGAGCTCAACGAAAACCACGTGCTCCCGCTGCAGAGGGAGCTGAACGGAGCCGTGACCTATCAGGCGACGCAGCGGGCGTTCCTGTTTCCGAACGGCAGCCGGATCAAGCTCGGCTACTGCGACCGCGAAGCGGACGTATTCCAGTATCAGGGACAGGAGTACGACGTGATCGGACTCGAGGAGGCGACGCATTTCACCGAGACGCAGATGCAATTCTTAACGACCTGCAACCGGTCCGTGCGGAGCGATTTCACGCCGCGGATGTACTACACCTGCAACCCGGGCGGCGTGGGCCACGCATGGGTGAAACGACTGTTCATCGACAGGGATTACCGCAACGGCGAGCGGGCGGAGGATTATGTGTTCATTCCGGCGCGCATCACCGACAATCCGGTGCTTCTGAAGAGCAATCCGCAGTACCTTGTAACGCTCGGAAACCTGCCCGAGCATCTCAGAAAGGCGTTCCTGGACGGCAATTGGGACGTACTGGAAGGACAGTATTTCCGGGAATTCGACCGCAGCCGCCACGTCGTGAGCCCAACGGGACTCCCGAAGGAGTGGAAGCGCTTTCGCGCAATGGATTGGGGCTACAACGATCCGTGCTGCGTGCTGTGGTTCGCCGTCGCGCCGGAAGGGAAGCTCTTCGTTTACCGCGAGCTGTATCTTCGGCGCACGCTTTCGAGCGAGATCGCAAGGCAGGTCAAAGAGCTTACGGGAAACGAGCGTATCGCTTACACCGTCGCTTCGCCCGATGCGTGGCAGCGGAGGGGATTGAAGGGCGCGGAGGGCGAGAGCATCGCAGAGGTCTTTTCGAAAAACGGCGTCCCGCTGCTTGCGGCGGACAACGCCCGCGTCCCGGGCTGGCAGCGCGTTCGCGAAGCGCTTGCAGAGGCCCCGGACGGAACGCCGGAGCTTCGGATCTTTGAGACGTGCCGCAATCTCATCCGTACTCTGCCGATGCTGACCTTCGACGCCCGAAACTGCGAAGACGTCGGCGACGCCTGCGAGGACCACGCGCCGGAGGCGCTGCGTTACGGGCTGATGAGCCGTCCGCGGCCGCTGCCGCCGGAGAAGCGCAAACAGCCCTATCGCTACGATCCGCTGCGCGCTGTGCCGGAGGCAAGGCCGGGATTCCGGGGGTTGTAGGTCGACAAATTGCCTGCGGCATGAACAGCGCAATGCGCGTAAACAATCTATAGAAAGGGATTTACAATGAAACCAAGACAATCCGAAACCAAACGGCGGTTAGCCGAAGAAGCCATGACGCTGTTTCGTGAATTCCGAAACGCCTATGCGAACGAATGGCGGCGTCAGGAGCACAACGAGCGGATGTATCGCGGGGAGCATTGGTACGACGTGCCGCTGACCGATCCGAACGAGCCGCGGCCGGTCACGCCGATTCTGCAGTCCACAATCGAGAATGTGGCGGCCGATCTCCTGGAACAGACGCCGGACGCGGTCGTTGCGCCCGAAAATGCGGCCGACGCATACGTCGCGCAGGTCGTCGACGCGGTGATCCGCAGAAACCACGACGCAAGCGCCTATCCGGTCGAATACCGCAGAATGATCCACGATCTTCTTGTCGGCGGCTGGTGCGTGCAGGAGGTCGGTTACGACAGCGAGCTGAACGGGGGACTCGGCGGCGCGTTCATCCGGCACGCCGATATCCGCAGCATTCTCATTGATCCGCTCGTGACGGATCTGCAGGACGGGCGTGCGGTGTTCAAGACGGCGCTGCGTCCGAAAGCGTGGGTGGAATCGCACTATCCCGATCTGTATCCGCTGATCGACACGCAGCCGTGCGACGCAGAGGAACAGATTTGTGACGAAATCCTCTCGCCGGATCCGAAAAACGCCGTGCTGCTCATCGAATACTGGCGCCGCGAATACGACGCGAAGGAGGACGTATACCGCGTTCATATGGCGCTTTTGTGCGGCGGCGTCGTGCTTGCGGACAGCCGCGATGTAAAGCCCGAGGGCTATTTTGCGCACGGCAGATACCCGTTCGTGCTGACGGCGCTCTACCCCAGAAAGGGAAGCGCGCTGGGCTTCGGGATCGTGGACCTGTTCGGCACACAGCAGCTCTATGCGGACAAGCTCGATCAGCTTGTGCTGAAAAACGCGTTCATGGCTTCGAGAAACAAGCTGCTGGTCACCGACGCGTCGGGCTTCGATCCGGACGACCTTCGGGACTGGTCCAAGGATGTGCATACCGGCGAGAGCCTGAACGGCGTGACGTGGATGACGACCGCGCCGCTGCCGGATTACCTGCTTTCCTACATCCGCGCGATCCGCGGCGATATCAAAGAGGAAAGCGGCGCAAACGATTCTTCACGCGGGGCGGTGCCGAACGGCGTGACGGCGGCGCGGGCAATCGAAGCGCTGCAGGAGATGAGCACCAAGCGTGCGCGGATGGCGACCGACCAGCTCCACGAGGCGTTCCGCGAGGCGGTGCGGCTTGAGATCGAGACGGAGCGTGAGTTCAACTGCTTCCTGCGTCCGGTGACGGTGACGGTTGACGGCGAAGCGAAGGAGGTCTGCTTCGACAGCGCAATGATGAATCGGCGCGCGCCGGGCGGCGTTGCGCTTCCGATCGAGTTTCTGATCTCGATCAAGGCGGTGCGGCGCAGCCGCTTCGCAAGCGCAGCGCAGAACGAACTCATGATGAATCTTCTCTCCATGGGCGCAGTCACGCGCGAACAGGCGATCTCCCTGATGTCGTTCGAAGGGAAGGAGCAGGTCCTCAAAGGAATGCGGGAGGCTGCGGCGGAACCGCTGTTTCCCGAACGAAACAACAAGAAACGAATCGGAGGTAAATGATGATCTTCAAAAAGAAACCGGAGCCCGCAAAGGACGAGCTCTTTGAAAACGAAACGGAGAACCCGTTTTACGAGGCGGCAAACGCGCTCGCCGAAATGGAGGAAAACGGCGAGCTTCCGGAGGGCTTCGTGCTCTCCGAGGCGGTGAAGGACCGTGCGTTTGCGGAGCTTCTCAGTGAATTCGAGCCGAAGGCCGCCGTCCGCATCTACGCCGCGGAACAGCGCGCCGAAAAAGCGGAGGAAACCGTTGCGGCGCGTCTCTCCGAGCAGGCAAGAAGCCGGAAGGCGCTGCCGAAAAGCACCCGAACCGACCGCGCGGTCTCGCCCGCGCCGGATTATATGGCAATGTCGAAGGAAGCGTTCTCGGCATTGGAAAAGCAGTACAGAAACGCCGCGGCGAGCGGCAGACGAGTCCAGATTTGAAAGGAGAATAAACGATGGCGATCAATACCACTCTGAACACCGTAAACACCGCTTTCTTCAATAAGCAGTTCTATGACAAAAAGCTTCTCGAGACCGCGAAGACGCGTCTCGTCCATGCGAGCTTCGGACAGAAGCGCAGCATTCCGCGGCACGGCGGCAAGCGCGTCGAGTTCCGCAAGTACGATCTCTTCACCCCGGACGCCGAGGCGCTGACGCTCCAGGAGGGCGTGACGCCGAACGGCCAGACGCTTTCGCAGTCCAAGGTCGAGGCGGAGCTGAGCCAGTACGGCGCGTACGTCGAGGTCAGCGATCTTCTGGACCTCACCGCGTATGACGAGGTGCTCGCGGATTCCGCGGAGCTGCTCGGCGAACAGCTCGGCACCGTGATCGAATGGGTCACGCGCGACGCCATGTGCGCCACCACGAACGTGCAGTACGCAAACGGCAAGACGCGCCGCATGGACGTCGCAGCGACGGACGTGCTGACGGTCAGCGAGATCCGCAAGGCGGTCCGCACGCTCAAAAAGAACAAGGCGCGTATGTTCGCGACCGGCGTCGACGGCTCCGTCCGCCGTCCGCACTTTGTCTGCATCTGCTCGCCCGACGCGACCTACGATCTGCAGAACGATCCGCTTTGGCAGGACGTAAGTAAGTACAGCAACGCGGAGCAGATCTATTCCGGCGAGATCGGGCGTCTGTTCGGCGTCGTGTTCGTCGAATCGACCGAAGCGAAGGTCTATCGTCAGACGGTGTACCTCATGCCGAAGAACGCGAGCGTTTCCGAAACCAATACCGTGACGTTCGCAAGCGCGCCGAGCGAGGAGGGACTGAAGTACCTGTCGACGCCCGGAAATATGCTGTACTTCGACGACGATCCGCTGACGCTCGTTTCCTACGATCCGGCGACGAACACGGCGACCTTTGAGGAGACCGTGAGCTACCTTATCAACGACGCGTTCTACACCCGCGATGCGGGTCTGCCCGACAGCAAGGGCAAGATGCCCGACGTCCATGCGACGCTGGTTTTCGGCGCGGACGCCTACGGCGTGATCGACGTCGACGGTTCCGGCACGATGGAAACGATCATCAAGCCGCACGGCAGCGAGGGCAGCGGCGATCCGTTGAATCAGCGCGCTACGGTCGGCGCCAAGGTTGCGGCGTACGCGGCGAAGGTGCTGAACCCGCTGTGGATCGTACGCATCGAGCACGGCGTTACGGCATAACGGAGCGAACGGGGGAAGGGGAGGGAGACTCCTTCCCCCGAAGGGAGAGGAAGAAACAACGATATGAAGAACGGAGGACGAGAAATGAAAATGAATGAGAGTGCAGCAAAGGTTTCCCAAAAGACCGAAGCGGAGGAATGCGTTTCCGTATACGTCCCCTCCGAGGGCACGGGACCGTATCTGGAAGGCGCGCTGAACGGCGTAAGCTTTCGCATCCCGACCGACAAGGTCGTCGAGCTTCCCCGCCGCATCGCGGACGTCGTCGCCGAAAGCCGCAGAGGAATTGCCGCAGACAGATGCGCCGTCGAAGCGTACGCCGCCGCGGGCGGCAGAAGGATCGGGTGAACGCCATGACGGTCAAGGAACTGATTGACGGCGCGCTCTGCGAGCTGGACCATCCCGAGGATACCGCGGCGCTTCCGCTTTGGAAGGAGAAGCTTCTCCGGTTTGCGAATGAGGCCGTTGCCGATCTTGCCGAGTCGTTTCATCCGTGGCGGCGTGATTCGCTGCAGCTGACGGGCGGGATCATTGATCTTCTTGCGCTGCCGTACCGTCTCGGCAAAGTGCTGGGCGTCGAACGAATGGGGATGCGCGTACCGTTCTATTTCGGCGCGGATCAATACACGCTGTATATTCCCGGCGTGCCGGACGGTCCGATGACCGTCGTATACCGGTATCTGCCGAAGGAGCTCGTCGAAGATTCGGACGAACCGGAGCTTCCTTCGGCGTGTCATCCGCTGATCGTGCTGTATATGGCGGGACGGTTTTCCATGATTAACGACGCGCAGGGAATGAATCATGCGTCCGCGGCGTTCGCGCTGTATGAAGCGCGAAAGCGCCGGCTCCGGCTCGATTTCGACGAGCCGACGGATTATGGGATCACCAACCGGTGGTAGAAGGGAGGCGCCTGTGGCATATCAGACGATTACGCTGCCGTCGTTTTCCGGCGTACGGAACGATCTTTCCGAAGGCCTTCTGAAGCTCGATATGAGCCCGGACGCAATGAACGCGGACACGCGCACCGGCGCGCTGACCTCTGCCGGCGGGTTTTCCCGCGTGATGCCAGCGCTTGTCGACGCCGATACGCTGTATGAACGAATGTATGTATACGCGACCGAACACGGGGACCGGTATTTCGCCGCCGCGCAGGATATGCTGCATCTGTACGATGCGACCGCCGGGATCTGGCGTCCGCTTTATCAGTTTGAGCGCGACGTTACGGGAACGCGCATGGATTTTCTTCCGGCGCGCATCGGCACGGAAGACCGGCTTCTGATCGCGTGCGGGAGCGAGCCGATGCTCGCGTTCGACGCGGAAACGAACACTGTCGACGTCTTCGGCACCGCGGAAAAGCAGTCGTATAAGACCGTGAGCTACGTCGAGCTGTATTTCGGGCGGCTGTTCGCCGCGGGCGATCCCGCCGCGCCGGGCAGGCTTTACTGGAGCAAGGCGCCGGGCGGCGGTCGGACGATCGACGACTGGCGGGCGGACGCGTCGAGCGAGAACGTCTCCGGCGGCTACGTCGACGTCGGCGTGGACGACGATCCGATCACCGGCATCTTCGCGCTGTCGAACCAGCTTCTGATCTTCAAGCGCGATTCGCTGTACCGGCTTTTGGGCGACCGCCCCGGGAACTACCGCATCGTCGCCGTCGACGCGTCGTTTCGGCAGCCGCTGCATACCGCCTGCGTGCGCTATGCCGACCGTCTGTACTTTCTGACCGACGGCGGGCTGTGCTTCTACGACGGGCAGACCGTGCGCAAAAGCGCGGCGTTCGGCGCGCTCAACCCGCTGCTTTCGGGCGCGAACCTCGGCGGCGTACGCGCTGCAGCCTGCGGCGACACGCTGTACTTTGCGATCCGCGCGCGCTTCGACGCGCCGTACAACGAGACGGTGATCGAATACGACGTGCTGCGCGACCGGTTCATGCTGCGGGACGGCTTTACCGCCGCGGACCTATGCACCGTTCACGGCGCGCTGTACGCGCTGACCGGGGCGGGGAAGCTGGTCGTGTTCGACGGCAATACGAGCTACGACGGCGATCCGATCCACGTCGTGTGGAATACGCCGGCGCTCGATCTCGGTCGCAAGGACGTCGATAAAACGCTTCTGCGGCTCACGGCGGGCGGCAGCGGACGGGTCGCCGTGCGCGTACAGGCGAACGGCGGCAGCTTCGAGACGCAGGCGCTGCTGTCCTCGGTGCCGCTCGGCGTGACGGAGATCCCGCTCCGCGGCGTCGGACGCGTGTTCCGCCTGCGGTTTTCCTCCGTCGGCGGCGCGCCGTTCACGCTGGACGCGCCGATGACGCTGCTGTTCGATCAGCAGCGCCGGCCCTCATAAGGAGGCGCGCCATGGCATACACACCGACCGGCATGCAGGCGCTGTTCCCGGTGTATCTCGGACGAATGCCGTCCGAAACGCTCGACCGGGAGGCATATGACTCGAATGTTGCGCAGAACGAAAACAATCTGAATCAGGATCTTGAGCTTCTGTTCAACAAGATCCTGGAACTCGAATCGGCGCTTGCCGAAATTACGGAAGGAGAAAACAATTCATGATAAAACTACCGATCAAACCCTGGACCCCGCCGATCAAAATCCCGAGTCCGAACCCCCCAAAGCCTGCGGCGTCAAAGCCGGAGAAGCCCTCCGGAGGCGGAAGCGGCGGCACGTACGCCGAGCCTGCGATCCCGTCGCTCGAATCGCTGTTTTCGGAGATGCTGCAGAAGTATCTGCCCGAGACGGTCGAGTTCACGCCGCTGTCCGAGGAAGTAATCAGCGAGACGATCAAAAACTGGCTGCGTCCCGCGTACGAACAGGCGATTCAAAGCCGCCGCGAACAGACCGGACGGATCAACGCGGAGCTGGACGCCGATGCGTGGTCGCGCGGGATGGGGCAAAGCTCTTATCTTTCCGACGTCAAGGAACGCGCGTACCGCGGCGAAGCGCGCGACGTCGACGCGCTGGAAAGCGATTACGCCGCCGCGCTCGCCGGGCATCTTTACGATGCGATCAAGGCGCAGCAGGAAAAGAAGATCGAGGTCGACGAATTCAACGCCGAAGCGATCAACCGCGCCAGAGAAAAGGCAATGGACGCGGCGCAGGCGCTGTACCGCGCGTATCAGAGCGCGGCGCGTTCGCACGGGTCCGGCGGTTCCGCCGTCACGGATGCGGAAAGCGAAGAGGAGGCGAACGGTGTGCCGATCGGTACGCTGCTTGTCGGAACGCTTCCCGAAAAACTGCCGAAGACGGACTACCGCACGGCGGCGAGCATCCTTGCGCGAATGACGCCGAAGGAGCGCAAACGGCTCTATAACCAGACCGATCCCGCCTTCCGTCAACTGCGCGGCGAGCTCGTCTACAGCCTCGGCCGCGATGGATTCAACCGGCTCCGGAAGGATTTTCCCGCGTAACACGCATGAAAAAAGCGTGAACGATATGCCGCTTTCGTTGCGAAACCGCAAAAGATGTTGTATAATGAAAAAAACGGTCCGAAAAAGGAAGTCGCTATGAATATTTACGTTGCGCTCACGCTGTTCTCGCTGATGATCCTCGTTTACTGGGTCATTTCTGAGGTTTTTGCGATGCTGTTCCGCTTCACGGGACTTCCCGACGAGAAAGCGAAGTTTCAGGTCGTTTCGCTGCTCACAGGCTGCGGGTTCACGACCCGTGAGAGCGAACTGCTCCTTTCGAGCGTTTCCAGAAGGAGGCTTGCAAGCTGGACGATGCTGTTCGGATACGTGTTCAACATTACGATCGTATCCATGCTGATCAACGTCATCCTTTCGATCAAGCTTACCGAGCCGTCGAACCTGTTCAGCGTTCTGATCCCGGCGCTGGCCGCAGGCATCATCATCATCTTCATGCGCGTGCCGAAGCTGCGTGCATGGGGCGATCACATCATTGAACGGATCGCAAGCCGTCTTGCCCGCCGCGACACCGCAAACACCGTGCTGCTGATCGACTATATCGGCGAAGACGCGATCGCGCAGATCACGCTCTATGAGGTGCCGGAACAGTACCGCGAAAAGACGCTGGCGAAGACGGGGCTGAGGGCCGAACACAACATCCTTGTCATGCTGATCGAAAAGCCGGGCAAAAAACCGGTCCCGGCCGGCGCGAAGACCGTCATGGAGACGAACGACAAGCTGACCGTGTTCGGCGATTACAAAACGATCTGCACCGTATTCCATGCGAAGGAGCGCTTTGCGGCGGAAATACAGGAAGAGGCGTAAATCGGGAAAACAAAAAGATCCTTACCGCGAACGATACCCGCGGGAAGGATCTTTTTTATGCCTGCGGTCAGTAGAGCCAGCGGTTCAGAAGGAAGCTTTCAAAGGCAAGAAGCGCGTCCCTTGTGACGGGTCCGTCGGTCTCGATCAGCCAGAGATCGCCGACGATATTCTTTTCGGCCAGCGCCGCGCTGCCGTCCGGGCCGATCCGATAGCGGAAATCGCTGAGCTCCGCGCCGCCCGTTTCGCCGTCCGGAAGCAGCGCGTCGAAGCGCGCCGCGCCGTCCTTGACGATCGTGACGCGGTAGGGTACGTCCTCGTGCGTCAGCGTCACAAGATATGCCGGAAGCCCCTCGTATTCGGTCGGGTCGATGCGGATATCCTCGGCTTCGCCCGGCTCGAAATGAAAGTACACGCCGGTGCGGTGGCCGAGCTCCTCGGTCGTAAGCCCCGCAAGCCGCTTTTGAATCTCCTCCGGGATTTCATCCGGCACGAAATACTCCATCGTGTAATAGTCGTGCTTCGCGCCGTTGCGGAGCGAAACGACGCCCTCGCCGTTCCAGTAACGCGCCCAGAAGGTCGCGCCGCCCTGCGATTCGACGTACGGCTCCTGACCTTCGGCGTACGGCTCGCCGTACAGGGCGCAAAGGCCTGCTTCGGTTGCCGCCTTGTATGAAATGTCGTCGGTCAGAAAGATCTTTTGCACATACTTCGGCAGCGCGGGGTCGTCATAATCGGTCCGCGTAAACGCCGTCCCCGTGACCGTATGCCCGAACAGGTCGCCGGAGAACACGATGCTGTGCGTCCAATCGAAATGCTCCGCGCCGATCCCGAGCGCCTCTGCGGATCTGCCGAGCCACAGGAACGTGTCGGTGACATTTTCGACGGCATAGGGGACGGCGACCGGGATTTCGGTGGGCTTCGGCGCGTCGGATTTTCGGACGCCGGGTGTACAGGCAAAGAGCAGCAGCGCAAACAGTAATGCGGTCAGTTTTTTCATCTCGGAAACCTCGCTTTCCTTTTTTATTATAACGAATCCGAAAGCAAGGCGCAACCGGTTTTCGGGCCGTTGACGGCGTTTCGCGCGGATGATATAATCGAAGCATCGAAACAAAGAGGACGGACGCATGAGGGAATCGTTTTTGACGTGGAACGCTTCGATCGCGCCGCAGGACGCGGCGGCGATGGCACGCGCGAAGGTCCGCTGGGACAGCGTGGCAAAGCCTTTGGACGGGCTCGGAAAGCTGGAGACCGCCGTGATCCGCATCGCGGGATGCACGGGCGACGAAAATGTGTCGCTCGAAAACCGCACGGTGCTGGTGCTCTGCGCGGACAACGGGATCGTCTGTGAGGGCGTGACCCAGACCGACGCGAGCGTCACCGCGACGATGGCGGGCAGGATCTTTGAGCACCGCTCCTCGGTTTGCCTGATGGCGAAAACCGCCCGCGCGAACGTGATCCCGGTCGATCTCGGTATGCTCGTCCGCGTGCCGGGCGTTTATGACCTGCACGTCGCGAACGGCACCGCGAATATGGCGGAGGGTCCCGCCATGACCGAAGAACAGGCGATGCGGGCGATCGAAAACGGGATCCGGCTCGCAAAGGAGCGCAAGGCGGCGGGGGATTCGATCCTCGTCACCGGCGAGATGGGCATCGGCAACACATCGACGTCCTCGGCGATCGCCTCGGTGCTTTTGAGCCTTCCGGTCGAGACCGTCACCGGACGCGGCGCGGGGCTCTCCGACGCGGGACTTTTACGCAAGCGCGACGCGATTCGCCGCGCGATCGCGGTGAACCGGCCCGATCCCTCCGATGCGTTCGATGTGCTTTATAAGCTCGGCGGGTTCGATCTCGCCGGTCTGGTCGGACTTTATATCGGCGCGGCGATCCATCGGCTGCCGATCCTGATCGACGGGCTTCCGAGCTCGGTTGCGGCGCTTGTCGCGGCGCGGCTCGTGCCGAACTGCGTTTCCGCCATGCTTGCAAGCCATTGCTCCAAGGAGCCGGTCGCGCAGGCGGTCCTGAACGAACTGGGGCTCGACGCGATCCTTTACGCCGACATGAAGCTCGGCGAGGGCACCGGCGCGGTGTGTATGCTGCCGCTTTTTGACATGGCGCTTGCGGTTTACCGGGATTCGGTCAGCTTTGCGGACGCGGGTGTCGGGCAGTACGTGCCGCTGGGAGGCGACGAATGCTGATTCTGGTCACCGGCGGCTCGGCCTCCGGGAAAAGCGCATATGCGGAATCGCTGTGTCTCGGGCTTTCTCCCCGGGTCTATCTTGCCGCGATGCAGCCGTTCGGAGAAGAAGGCGCCGCGCGGATCGCGCGGCATCGTGCCATGCGTAAGGACAAGGGGTTCCTTACCGTCGAACGGTATACGGACCTTGCGGGGCTCTCTCTTCCCGCGTGCCGCTGCGTGCTTTTGGAGGATCTCGGCAACCTTGCGGCGAACGAGATGTTTTCCGCGGAGCCGCCGAAGGATCCGCGCGGCGCGGTCCTGGACGGGATCGACGCGCTGAAAAAACAGTGCGAACGTCTTGTGATCGTGACCGACGAGATCGGAAGCGACGGAATCGAATACGACCCCGCGACGACGGCGTATCTTATCGCGCTCGGCGCCGTAAACCGCGCGATCGCCGCGCGGGCCGACGCGGTCTTTGAGGTCGTCGCCGGGATCCCGATATTACTGAAAGGAGAACTGCCGGAATGAAATCGCTATGGACCGCGGTCGTCGCCGCGTTTTCCACATTCTCAATCCTGCCGACGCCGCGGATCGAATGGAACGAATACTCTCTCAGAAACGTGCTGTCCGCGCTGCCGCTCGTGGGCTGCGTGATCGGCGGGTGCTGCTGTCTGTATTATTGGATCTCGAATCTTTTGGCACTTCCCGCGATCCTGTCGGCGGTCGTGCTGACGATCCTGCCGATTGCGCTTTCCGGCGGCATCCATCTGGACGGCTTTGCGGACACGGTCGACGCGCTTTCGAGCCACGCCGAGCCCGAAAAGAAACGTGCGATTTTGAAGGACCCGCACTGCGGCGCGTTCGCCGTGATCGGCGTCGGATGTTATCTGCTTTCGTATTTCGGGCTCGCAGCCGCGCTGCCGCTCGATTGGAAAACGGTCGGGCTTTTTGCGATCACGCACGTATTTGCCCGCGCCGCGGGTTCGCTTTTGAGCCTTTTGCCCTCGGGTTCGGAGAACGGGATGCAGCGTGCGTTCCGGGATTCCGCATCGAAGAGCTCGCTTTGGATTTTGCTCCTCTGGCTCGTACTCGCGATCGCGGGCGCGGCGGTGCTTTCGCCGCTTGCGGGAGGCCTGATGCTCCTTTTCGGCGGTCTGGTATTTCTGTATATCCGGCATACGGCGAAGAAGCAGTTCGGCGGGATGTCGGGCGATCTGGCGGGCGCGGGGATCACGCTTTGTTCGATCGCGGCGCTGCTTGCGCTGGTGCTTTCGGAAAGGGCGGTGAGCCTATGGTTCTGATCCTCGGAGGAAAGGGCGCGGGCAAGAAAAGCTACGCGAGATCCTTGGGCTATACGGACGCGCAGATGAACGCGGACGTGCATTCGGACGCGCCGGTGCTTCTTGATCTTGAAGAGACCGTGCGCCGCGATCCGGACGGTGCGGCGGCGCTTCTGCCGCTGCTGAAGAGGAAGGCGCTTGTGCTTTGCAGCGAGGTCGGCAGCGGCGTGATCCCGCTCGATCCGAAGGATCGCGCATACCGCGAAGCGGTCGGAAGGCTTTGCTGCGCGCTTGCGCAGGAAGCGGATTCCGTCGTGCGTGTCGTCGCCGGGATTCCGGCGCTTTTGAAGGGGGAACGTCCATGCGCGTGCGATTGATCCGGCACGGTGTGACGGCGGGCAACGCCGCGCGCCGCTACGTCGGAAGCACCGACGAACCGCTGTGTCCAGAAGGCCGCATGGCTGCCGAACGGCACGAAAAGGATCCGACGCTTGGGCGCGTGTTCGTTTCGCCCTTAAAGCGGGCGCGGGAGACCGCGGCGATCCTTTTTCCGAACGCGGCGCAGACCGTGATCCCGGACCTTCGGGAGATGGACTTCGGAGATTTCGAGGGACGTACCGCCGATGAGATGGAAAACGATCCCGCCTATCGCGCGTGGGTCGACGACCTCTGCCGCGGCGCGTGTCCGAACGGCGAATCGCAGGCACAATTCCATGCCCGCGTGAAGGCTGCGTTCACAGATCTGCTGCGATCGTCGGACGGCGATCCGACGCTGGTCGTGCACGGCGGTGTTATCATGTCGGTGCTCTGGCAGTTCGCCGAACCGAAGAAGGATTTTTACGAATGGTATGCGCCGAACCTCGGCGGGTACGAAGCGGACTGCGAAGAACGGGACGGCGCGTTCGTACTGAAAAACGTGCGAACCGTTCCGTAATCGCGGCTATTTCTCCTTTTTTGCGCAAATAGCCGCCGCTGTTTCGGACCGGAAGCCCTTTCGGACCGTAAGGCGATGCGGTATGATATGGGTACCGAAAGGGAGCGGCGGATTGACGTCCGTCCGACCTTGAGGAAGAACCGGCAAAGGAGGGCGTTTCGATGAAACGGATGTTTATGGGCGCGATGGGGCTTTTGATGGCGCTGCTTCTTTTGGGCGCGTGCGCGTCCGGTTCAAGGAGATCCGGCTCCTCCGGCGCGTTGAGCTGTCTTGCGTGTACGGCGGGCTGCGCCGCCTGTACGTACGGCTGCGCTTCGTGCGCGGGAGGCTGCGCGCCGTATGACGATTACGTGAGGACGGACGGCGTCGAGAAGCTGACGGAGCAGACCGCGCAGACGGCGGAAGAATAATGAATACAAAAAAAGAAGCCGACCGGCTTCTTTTTTTATGTGCGTTTTATTCGACGGTTCCGGACAGCACGTTCGACCATTCGCCGAAATACGTCATGCCGTTGAACTCGTGGTACGAGCGAATGCGGACGTAATACGTCGCGCCGGACGTGAGACCTTCGATCACGGTCTCGGCTGTCAGCGCCTCGGTGATCTTGATCGCGGCGGCGTTCTCCTTAAAGAGCTCGTCGGTCGCGTACTGGATCTGGTAGCCGGAGAAGTTCTTCGAAGGCTCCCACTTGACGGTCAGCAGGTTCTTCCCGCCCGTAACCGTTTTGAGTACACGGGTCGTGATGCGCACGGTGGTCTTCAGCGGACCGACCTCGCCGAGGTTATAATTGTCGCCGACGTTGCCGCCGATCTCCGCGCCGGTCACCGGGTCGGTGCGCCGCGCGAAGTACGCCTTGACGCCGTACTGATAGCGCGTGCCCGCATAGACCTTATGCGCGTCGTCGTGGCCGTCAAGGTACGTCGTTTCGGTCGTATTGTCCCAGCGTGAGAACGCGGTCCAGCCGTTCGTCGTGGTGCTCCACGCTCTGCGGTAGATGACGTAGCCCGCTGCGCCTTCGACCGGATCCCACGTGATGCGGATGCCGGCCTGCACATTCTCGACGTACGTTTTTTCCGTCGGCGGCAGATAGATCTTGAACCAGCCGCGCGCGCTGCCCGTATACTTACCCTTGAACGTGACGAGCACATAGCCGGTGCCGGCTTCGGTGTTCTCCGCGTATTCGTAATCGTAGTTTTCGGGATCGACCGCGCTGCCGTCAGCGCTGTTCTTTACGGTGAAGCGCGGCGTCTGCGCGGCGCCGTTTGCGATCACATACGGCGTGTCGCCCTTGAACTGCACGTCATCCTCGTTCCATTCGACCGTCGCCTCGATCGCGGCGGGCGTGGGCGTCGGCGTCGCGGTAGGTTTCGGCGTCGCCGTCGGCGTCGGCGTTGCGGTGGGCTTCGGCGTGGGCGTCGCGGTGGGCTTCGGCGTGGCCGTCGGCTTCGGCGTCGGGGCGGAGCCGTTCTGAAGCTCCGTGGTGTAGAAGAGCGAGCTGTCGGGCACGGCGAAGACCGTCAGCGGCTCGCCGGTGTTGTTCTTTTTGCAGGTGAAGCACTGCTTCTCCGTATCGTAACACAGGGTCGCGGTCGTCGTCTGACTGTTCGTGAAGACTGGATGATTGCCGCTCCATGAAAGCTGCCAGTAGGCCGGGCACTTGCCGCCCGATACCTTAATCTCCTTCACTACGGAGAGCTTGTTGCTGCCGGATTGATAGCAGAGGTAGTAGCGGTCCGTGCTGCCGACCATGCGGATCGTGTAGTTGCCGCTGCCGACGGACTCGATCTCGTAGAGGTAATCGTTCGGAACGTCGGTCAGCGTGTCGCCGATGACCCGGATGCCGGTCGTTGCGATTGCGACGGCCGCGGAGGAGGACGAAACGCCGCTCGCGGTGGTATTCGCGGACAACACGAACTTGCCGTCATAGGTCAGCACGGCCTTGCCCGCCCAGTCGGACGGCGCTGCAAACAGCTTTTGATAGGTCCCTGCGGGAACGGATGCGCCGTCCTGCACGGAATAGAAGTACAGCGCGTAGAGGGTGCGGTCCCCCGTCAGCGTAAGGGAATCGCCCGCAAACAGGCAGTCGGGCCGGTCGGACGTGTCGGAAACGCGCTCGTTCACCCAGCCGTAGAACGCATAGGGCTGCGCGTTCGCGCTCGGCGTGCCGGAGGGCGTCGGAAGCGTGACGACGTCGCCCATATAGCCGTTGATCGCGGCGCAGCTAACGCCGGCGGGTGTAACGAACGTCAGTTTCACCGGCGCGCGCTTTGCAAAATTGATGCGGATCGTGCAGTCGCTCTGCGCGCGGACCGAGAACAGCGTCTTGGAAATGCCGTCGCCGTTCTGCGTCACCGCGGCCGTGCCGGAGAGCACATCGAAGCCCGTGACCATGCAGCCGGTCTTCGGCGTGGCGATGATCGTCGTGCCGGAGGTCTCGACCGTGCCGAGGCTCGCGTCGTTGGCGATCGCCGTGACCGTAAACTGCGGGAACAGCGTCCAGGAGGAGTAAACCTCCTGCCGTGCGTCGACATGGCCTTGACCGGGATACTCGTCCTCGGAGGAGGCGACGATCGGGTAGGCGGGATAGGAGCTCGTATACGGATCTTTGTAACCGCCCTGCTGCTTCATATAGGCGACTGCTTCCGCGACGTCGGCGCCGTCCTTCATCTTGTTCCAGAAATACGCCTCCCAGCGATAGTCGCCCGCAAAGGTAACGGACTGCGAATAGCCGTAAACGACCTCGACGCCCTGCGCGCGCAGCGGGGCTTCCATGCCGTCGGTCGCCATGCCGAGACAGATCGCCATCCAGAGGAAGCTGTTCGGCGCTTCCCCGGTCATATGATTCCGGATCGCCGTGCCGTCGACAAACGCGCCGCTGCCGCTGCGGAACGCGTGCTGATAGCTGCCGTACGTGCCCTGCACCGTGGCGGTGTCCGCGCTCGTCAGGCCTTGATAGCTCGTGAGACAGAGATAGGACGTGTTCGCCTTCGATGTATAGTCGCCGGAGGCGGAGTTATAGTCCGTGTTGCCGTGCGAGTCGAAGATGACCGTGCCGCAGGTCTCCAGCTCGTGGGCGATTGCGTCGATCGTCGCCGCGCTGCCGGAATAGATCCTGCAGGCGCCGCCGGTCGCCTGCGCGATCGAGTTCGCTTCGTTCCGGTACTGATTGGTGAAGCTCGAATCCGAACCGTAATACGGCCCGATCAGCGCGACGTCCGAGGAATACGGATAGCCGCCCTTCGATGCGTACGAGATCGTCTCGACCGAAGCGGCCTCTTCGGGGGTTTTTCCGGTCAGGTTGGCGCGCTGCTTCTGCCGCGCGTTCGGCACCCAGCCGTTGCCCATGCCGTCCGTGTCGTGCCAGAACACGCACTGCCCGTTCAGGAACAGCGTGCCCGGCGCATAGCTTTCGTGCGCTTCGACGAGCGCGACGATCCCGTCCGTCATGCTCATATAATCATTTGCGGAGGCGGTCGAAACGCTGACGCCCCGCGCAGCGAGCCGGTCGTTTTCATAGCGCTCGATCTGCGTCCAGAGGTCGTCTCCCGCGTTTGCGGAACCCGTTCCCGCGACGTTTGCTTCGCTCTCTGCAGACGCCTTTTCCGGCAGATGAATCAGGCTTAGCGGCAGCAGCAGAAGCGCCGCAAGCAGGATCGCAAAGAGTCGTTTGATCTTCATATCGTTTCTCCTTCCGGGGGATTTTGCTCGTATCTTTTATTATATCATGCGTTTTTTGTTTTTTCAATCTCCGAAGTTTTGCAAACAAAGAAAAACCGGTGGACGCGGGACGGGATCGGTATTATAATAAAGCGGAAAGACAAAACGGAGGGACCGATATGGAAATACGTGACGCACACGGCTTGACGGAGCAGGAATTTCTGGCGGCATACAAGGACAAGCACTACCCCGCGCCGTATCTGACGGCGGATATCGTGCTGCTGTCGGAGGGCAGGGACGTGCTGATGATCCGGCGCAAGGGACACCCCTTTTTAGGCTGCTGGGCGCTGCCCGGCGGATTCGTGGAGCAGGGCGAGAGCGCTGCGGAAGGCGCGCTCCGGGAGCTTATGGAGGAAACGAGCGTAGAGGGCTTTACCGAAAACGACATTTACGAGATCGGATTGTTTTCTAAGCCCGGACGCGACCCGCGCGGCTGGGTCGTTTCGGATGCGTTCCTCGTACCGGTCGATCGGGAAAAAATCGCGTTCGAGGCTGCGGACGACGCGGCGGAGGCAAAGTGGATCCCGGTGGAACGCGACGGGGAAGCGCTGATCCTTCCGGAGGGCGTACGCCTTGCGTTCGACCACGCCGACGTGCTGAAAAAAGCGCTTGCGCTGTATGACCGGATCACGAGATAATATACTCCCGGAAGGTGTTGACACGGCGGCGCGTTCGCGTTACATTTAACATAGTGGAAAAGGCGCGTTTCGCGCCTGTAAAGCGCATAAATACAATCATTTCACAGGAGGAACACACATGGTAAACGAGGCATTGAAACAGCTTTTGCAGTATGATCCGGAGATCGGCGCGGCGATGCAGGACGAGCTGAACCGTCAGCGCGGCAACCTGGAGCTGATCGCATCGGAGAACATCGTATCCGAAGC
>JAEEGL015184057.1_pt1 | contig 25979 bp, 18 predicted proteins | sample 9134231 | NCBI WGS metagenome assembly JAEEGL01 (sample SAMN16246548, study PRJNA631951) | gut metagenome | biome: gut microbiome; feature: rumen; material: fiber-attached | host: Bos | place: Iran: Karaj | collected 2018-10 | reverse complement strand
TACATTTTCGATTGGGACAAGAAAAGCAATTACTTAGAAGGCTTAGATGGCAAACAGACCTATATGGGCGTGAAAGGTGCACGATTGTTTGAAATACCCGAAAATCTGATTGTGCCCTGCTTCTATACCAGCTTCTTTGGTATGCCTTCTGTGAAGGAAATGCTCGAAGAATATCTGACATCAACCTTCGAGACCAGCATCATTATGAAGGACAAGAGCCTGTCAAGCAAGGTGGTGAAAGATGATGAACTGAATGAGTCCTTTAATTCTCTGATGGAAACCTTTGCCGGAGCCTTTACCTCTGTTCCCGTCACCATTCGTGAGAAACAGGGCTCGCGCTATCACTTAGGTATGACACTGAAGCCCGACCGCTTCTATATATTGGTGCTTACCGGAACGGCCTACGAGGTGGAAGACGGACAGACCTGCTGGGTGGAGATTACAGAAAAGAGGGATGGCAAGATGCAAACCAACCGCCAGCAGTGGATTCAGCACAAGTTCTTCTACTTCCGTACCAAGGCGGAAGAGGAGATACCCGAGATGCCCACCGACCTGAAGCCCTACGTGGCACTGGCCTATCCGGCAGGCGACGACCTGGCACTCTTCAACTCCCCTGAAGACTATGCATACGCCTACGACGGCGACCTGGCACGCCCCACGATTGCACTGAACACCGACATCAGCAAGACCGCCTATCAGAAGGGCAAGCTGTTCTGGCAACTTAGAGCCAGGAAGGCTGGTGCAACCACATTCGCTTCGGATCAGTCAAAACCCAACGTCTTTACTGTTTGCAATGGAGGAACCTATGTCAACATGGGGCCCGGCAGTGAGTTTGAAATTTATAAGCCTGAACGCTCATCGCGCAGTTCCATTGAGTACAACCTGCGCTTGGGCTATCGTTACAAGACGTTGTCGAACTGTCCTGCACTGAATGCCAATTCCACCAACGAGGAACGGTGGGCCTCTTACAGAAGGTTCATCCTCTATTGGGGCTATCGCAAAAAATTCCAACAATGGAATACGAGCGCCGGCTACAGCCATTACAATGATGACTTCGATGAAGCATCGAACAGTAATGTGTGCTACGCCTTGGTGTGGCTGGCCCAACACTGGATAAATACGGACAGTAAGTATAAAACCAAATGGAAAACTTGGAATGAGAGTACGTATAAGAATGTGACGTGTGAAAAGGACACCGTGATGTATCTGAGCGACCTGTGGTTCAGAGGCACTACTCGCAAGAGCTGGCGCGAGGTGGGCAACCAATACAACACCAGTGCGAATCCGTACACGCTGATACCGCTGCCATACGAGAAGGCGTTTATCGGTGTGCGTCCGACAGAAGACCCCACCTTTGCTTACGACAGCGACTATGAAAACTATGCTCAGCAGAAGGACATTGGTACCACAGGCTATTTCGATGCCCATGAGGCGTTCCTCAACGACCTGGGCAACATGCGTGTAAAGGATCCATTCTTGTACTTTGCCTATCTCTCAAACTGGGCGTTCGTTGGTGGAATCAAGCTGAACAAGTATGACTTCGACGATGTGCCGGTGAGCCATGCCAGTGAGACACTCACACTGAGCTACAACGGTGTTGACGTGCAGGGCAGTGCCTACATCAAAGGTCTGGAGGAAAAGATGCTCAACGTTCGCAACAGGATGTTCGGCACATGGAACGACTGGTATCACAACCACCCCAGCCAACAGCCCTATTATCCCCTGCCCTCAGGTTACGGACCGATATTCGACTATACCGTGGCCAACCAGGACGGCAAGACCTCCATCTACAAATCGGCCTTCGACAAGAACCATCAGTCGTATTCCTACCACCTGTCCTTGCGCGAATTCTACAAGGACTTCCTGGCACCCTACATCATTGCCAGCACGCTGGACGACAAGATGAACGAGATTGCCAACAAGTTCTACAGCTATTACAAATACTGGCGCAAGAACTATGGTAATAACGGCTATCTGACCGATAAAGCCAACGATGGCCTCAACAGGGAAATGAAGACCTGGAGCGGCAATCACCGAGGCCAGTACCTCTCCATCAAGAGCCGTGGCTTTGAGGTCAGGGTGCCCTACTACCAGTTCCCGCTTATCTTCGGTGACTGCTTCGGCAGCGGAACCTCAGGCGACCCAGCATTCGGCAATAAACCCGTTGACAGGAAGAACCGCAGCTTCTCGTTCTCAGTAGCTGGAGGCAACAGCTTCAATGATACCCGCTGGAACACGAAGACATCGAACATCGTCTTCTTCCGCATGTTGGGTGGATTCCCGTGGGCTACCTATAGTGAAAGTATCTGGTCGAAGAATTACAAGAATTACATGTCTTCCTACGACAGTAAGGCTTACAAGTACATCATTCGTAATTCATTCACTGTAAACAATGCTCTTGACAATCTCAAGTCGCTGAAAGTATTGATCTACCGCGTGAACTGCTACAACATCAAAAACGGCCAGTACTATTACGGTGACTTAGGTGCTTCAAGCTACTACAGCACCTATAAAGAAGACTTCAAACAGCTGGAGGTCGACGTGCTCAACGACAAGAACAGTGACTTCAGCAAAAGGCCTATCGGCTGGAAAGACTACATCGAGGCACCATCGGTGACCGTAAACGACACAAAGCTTGAAAAGAGTTTTGACAACCAGAAATAAAGAAAGAATATGAAGATAGAATTGAAAACCATACTCATGACGGCAGCCTTGCTCCTGCAGGGCGGGGCTGCCGTGGCTCAAAGCGAAACCGACAGCACCATCACCGTGGGTCCTGACGTGATGGACGGCATTCCTGTTGACACGCTGGTGAAACTCTCGCCTGAGGAACAACAAAAGAATGCTGAGGATGCCATGAAGAAGTTCGCGGAAAGGCTGAAGGCCATCAAAGAGGCACATAAAAAGAAGAGCGACAGCCAACAGCTAACAGACGACAGCCAACAGTCAGAGACTGACACGCTCGGCCTGCCGACAGGCAGACTGCTCACCTCGAAGATTCACCTCCTGGTGCGCACCTACGGCGACCGTGTGGCCCTGCGCTGGGTGCCTGAAGACTACGTGTCGTGGCTGTTCCTGATCGACGGCGGCGTGAACGTGCTGCGACAGAAGGAGGGCGAAATGAAGGTGGACACCTTGGCCTACGCCCTGAAGCCCTGGACCGAGGAGCAGTTCCGCCAGAAATACAACGTCAACGACTCGAATGCCATGGTGGCCATGGGCGTGCTCTACGGCGAAGGCCGCAAGACCGAAGGCCAGACCGAGGAGAAGCCGGGCAGCGTGGGTGCCAACGTTGAGCTGAACGGCGAACAGGACATCTCCTTCGGCTTTGCCATGATGGTGGCCGAGTGGCGTCCCGACCTGGCTGAAGCCCTGGCCGTGGGACTCATAGACCGCAACGTGAAAAGAGGTGAAACCTACGACTACTACGTGCAGCCCACCGTGTTCGACAATGGCGGCAAGATTCTCTTTGAGCCTGGCGTGAGGGAAGGCGTGAAGAACGAACCCTACAAGCCTGAAGACTACAACCCCGAACTGCAGGACACACTGGTCAGCCCGCGCCGCGTCGTCATCTCATGGGTCGACACGCAGCACAGCAGCTTCGAGATAGACCGCCGCCCCAAGGGCGAGAAGAAGTGGGAGCGCTTGAACACAAAGCCCTACGTGACCATGGTCGAGACCGACTTCAAGGGTCTGTCGCTGCTGAGCGACTCAGTGCCCTACAACGGCTTGTGGGAGTACCGCGTGATGGGCCACGACCCCTTTGGCGAGCTGAGCGAACCGTCGCCCGTGCATGTGGCCAACATCTACGACATCGAGCCGCCCATGCCGCCACAGCTGAAGTACATCGTGATGGAGCATCCCGACACCATATTAAATAAAAAGGTGCTGGCCCATATCGTGTGGGAGAACCCCGACCCTGAAGTGCAGTTCGACGACGTGACGGGCTACGCCATCAAATATTACAACGAAAACGTCTTCGGCAAGCAGTGGGTGGTCATTACCGACGAGATGATACCTGTGACCGACACCGTCTACACCGCCGACGTGACCCAACTGAAAACCGGCATGCTCTGCGTAACGGCCTACGACCAGGCTGGCAACGAGGCCAGTTCGCTGCCGCAGCTCATCCGCATTACCGACTACAAGGCTCCCGATCCGCCCGACTCGCTGCATTACATGGTGATGCCCGACGGCTACGTCATCCTGACCTGGGAACCCAACCCCATTGACGACGACATTACCTACTTCGACGTGGCTTTTGCCAATGATCTGACCCATGAGTTCATGAAGCTGAACGACGAAGGCATCATGGAGTGCGGCTATGTGGACTCGCTGGCCCTAGATGTCAACCAGAAGTACGTCTACTACCGCGTGCGCGGCGTTGACTATTCAGGCAATGTAGGCAAATGGAGCGACTATGTGCGCGTGACCCGCCCGCACGTCACCCCGCCGTCGGAGCCTCATCTGGCCAATTCGAGCCACGACGATCTGAAGGGCATGCACATGGAATGGGTGGTGGGCACCGATGCCGACATGGAATACCACAAGCTCTACCGCCGACTGGGCGACGACGGCCAGTGGGAGGTCATTGGCAGCTACAATGCCGACTCGATTATACGGACGGGCAACTACACCATCACCGTCGACGACAATCCGCCCTACGATCGCCGCAATCGTTACTACTACTTCATGGAGTCAGCCAATTCGTCGCCTTACACCAGCAGCAGCCTGGCCGTGAGCTGGCTGCATCGAGGACCGAAAGTCTACGAAGTGAAGATTGACCTGGCCGGTGACTACCTGAAGAGTAGCAATCAGGTGAAACTGGCCTGGACGGTGGAGAAACTGCCCTTCGATGCACCTTATTATTACTGCGTGTATCGCAAGCGTGCCGGTCAGGACGGCTTTGTCTATCAGATGAGCGTGCAGCCCGAAGACCCGACCTATCTTGACGGTCAGCTCGACAATGAAGAAGAGGCCGAATACTACCTGATGATTCAGTGGAAAGACGGACGACAGAGCACACCGTCGAACACCATCAAAGTGAAGAAAAACAAAAATTAAAAGCGTATGAAAAGACTGCTCTCATATTTCCACCTTTTAATTTTCACCCTCCTCGTGGCCAGCTGCGGCGACTTCTATGATTTTGACACCAGCGAACCGGTGCCAGCCCGCGAGATGAAGCTGCCCCGCAAGGTGATCAACCTGGTGGAAGGCGACCAATACTACATCCCCGTGACGTTCAACCCGTCGCAGGTCACAACCGAAGCCGTGTGGTGGCTGCCCGCCAATGAAGACGTGGCGCGGTTCGTAAACGACACGCTGGTGGGTGTGACTCAGGGACAGACGGTGGTCTACGTGACCAGCGTGACCGACCGCCTGCAGGACTCCTGCCTGGTCAACGTGCTGCCCCCGATGTATGTGAATCCAAAGGGCTACCTCTACGACATGGTCATCTATGCCCAGGTCACGGTGCATGGCCGCCCCTATACGGTGGCCGACCAGGACTCGCTCATTGTCTGCGCCTACTGCGACGACGAGCTGCGCGGCATTGGCGTGATGCGCCAGTGGCGCGACATGCCCTACATGGAGCTGCGCGTATGGAGTCCGTTCGAGTATGGTGACTTGATTGACATGCGCTGCTACTACCGGGGAAAGGCCCTTGTTGAGCTGTTTCCCAACATGCTGACCTTCGACGGCGAAACCCATGGCACGCTGTCCAACCTCTATTCAATGGTGCTCGACGAAGATGCTGAAGAGTACAACTTCGGCTTTGAGTTCGGACCCGAAGAAATATTCGATGAAGGCGAGGAACAAGAGATTGTGCCTGGCGATGCGGAAGACTAACCCCACCTAAAAAGAAGAAGTATGAAAAAGAATGCCATCCAATACCTGACGATGCTCTGCGCGGTGCTACTCACGTCGTGCAACCTGTTCATCGACGAAGACCTGGAGAACCAGCTGATAGAGTACAACGGCAAGGGTTACGACAACGTAGTGAGCGAACAAGGCGAGAACTTCCAGGTGGAATATCAGTACAAGAAAACCACGATGGAGCTGAACGCCGACAACCCGCTGACGCAGCACATCGTACAGGTGGAAAGCGTTGACTCGGCTCGCTACCACGTAATTCACTTCGATGCCAGCACGCCCGTAGACCTGCTGCCCCGGGTGGGCCAGCACATTGTGAGCAACAACCAGGACATCTTCCCCTTCGGCCTGTGCGACCTGGTAGGTGTGGTTGAAGAAGTGGGCGGCGAACACCTCGTTCACTGTAAGGGCACTGATGTGGCCGATGCCTTTGAAAAACTGAAATTCCATGCAACGTTCCCCGTTGGCGACTATCTTGACGAATATGACGTCTACGATGACGCGGGAAACTTCCTGGCACATATAGACAACCGCGAAGAGAACGCCAATGCACGCAAGACCCGTGGCGATGAAGAAGCCGACGATTATCTGAAGATTAATATTCCCTTTGACATACCCTGGGAGTCAGATCACCTGAAAGAATGGCTCAAGCAAAATGCATTTAACACCGATCATTTTAAGGTTGAACTCACGGGTGGCATCAAGGCAAAACTTTATGCCGACTGCGACTTCAGCTTCGACGACGGCTTGAAAATGAGTTTTAAACTGAAAGATGGTTCGTTTGACATTGGAGTCAAGATTGAGGTCAGTGCTGGTGTTGGCCCGAAGAAACTTTTTGGCAACGACGACCTGCTCAATGGCAAGGTACGGTTCACTGTGGGACCTGTGGTGGTGGTGCCCGTGTTTGGCTTTTCAGTAAACTTTGAAGTAAAAGGCACGCTAACTACTGAAGTAAAATATCACAAACCCTTTGACTTTGAATTCGGATTCGCCGACGGAGACTTCTATTCCCACAACAATTCCGGTGATGGCACACTGACCACCTCGTTCGAAGCTGCCTGTTCATTCGATTTCCCCGTTGTCAAGCTTTCGCTGGGATTCGGCCTGTTCTCCTCCGACCTTTCTATCCGTGCAGAAATCTATGCCAAACTGGGCACCAAAGTCACCCTTGCATCTGGTTCTGCCGAATATCTCAGGAATGACGGCAAAAATCCCACTGACATCTCGTTCAGCCCTAAACTCAACTGCGATTTCCAGTTAGGCATTGCTGTGGCACTTGTGGCCAAAGGCATGATCATTGGAAAAGTGATTGAAAAAATCAAAGAGCACGTGAAGGAGCGATCTGCATTTATGGGCGAAATGGAAAATTACCTAAAAAATGGAGGTTATTCTGAATGGGTTAATCTGAAAAACGGAGCAACCTCCCTTATCGATCCTAAAGTGCTGGCTGCCATGGAGAAAGAACTGGGCGGAGCAAAAGGTGAAGAACGCGACAAGCTGATAGACGAATGGATTAAACGAAAAGGTGAAGAAGTAGGCAATATCAAGGGATTGTCGGACAAGGCAGCAAACACAGAAATGACAGGCAAAGTGGTTGATCCTAGCGAAGCTAATGCAGACAAGGAGTATGCCCTGCGTCTAGGTCCGTTCTATCCCGAATTGCTGAAGTGGCCATTGGTAGACCGCTATCTCTTCCCCAAGATGAAGGACGGCACGTTCCGCATGGGTCGCGACTGGGACTACAACAAGGAAAACCTCATCTGGAATGCCGAGTACGTTTTGGAAGACCCAGGTCTTATGTCCATAGTGCGCGACTACTATCCTGGCTTCCTCATCAAGCTGGGCAGCCAAGAGATTATTTACATGGTGGCCAACGACGGCAAGAAACTGAGCGTGAAGGACAAGGGTAAGAAAATCACGTCGGAGTTCAAGGGCCTGTATCAAGACTACGTCTACACCTGCCAGCCAGGCTATGCCGTAACAGGAACAGATAAGGCCACCATGTGGGACAAGCCCATCACCTTCTCGGCCACGACGCCCAGTATCTCGATTGTCGACCTGAAAGAGACGAAGAAAGAACGCAAAGATCAGTACAACGAGCAAGGCGACCCGATAGGCGCTACCTACAACTACGCCTTCGACACCTACAGCGAGGTGAAGGGCTCGCGCAACGTGAAAGAATGGGGCATTATAGACCTGAACGACGACAACGCGAAGACCCGCGTACACACCTCAAAGAGTGCATCGCTCAAAAGTGGACAGTACGTTCACCACTGGAGCATCAAGAACACCAAGAAGTCGAAGGTGCTCATCTCGCTGCGGCCATACGTCTTTGCCAAGGACGGCGATAAGACCGACTGGAACGATGCCAAGATGTTCCCCATCTTCAATGCCACCATACAGGACGACTTCGACTTCACCTCGCGACCCATGCAGCCTGCCCCCGAATATCTGGGCTTCGAGGCAACGACGGTGGAGCTCGACTCGGTGACCTACGACGGAGTGCGCATTCTGTAGGGCATCATGCCGAAAGGCATCGTGTCGCAACTAAGGCTTAAAAATAACGGTACGAAAATTTGGTGGCAAACCAAAATTTTCGTACCTTTGCAGCCGAATTTGCAGATTGAGGCAGATTCTCACCAATAGTTTGGACGATGGTGTAATGGTAACACTACAGGTTTTGGTTCTGTCATTCCCGGTTCGAATCCGAGTCGTCCAACACCCAATACCCAACACCCAAATGCAAGAAACCCGACAAAACAAGATTGCCCGCCTGCTACAGAAGGAACTGAGCATCATCTTTCAGGAACAGACCCGCTCCATGAAGGGCGTCATGGTGTCGGTCACACGCACCAAAGTGTCGCCCGACCTGGGCATCTGCACTGCCTATCTCAGCATCTTCCCTTCGGAACGCAGCGAAGAGCTGATGCAGAACATTGAGAAGAGCAACCAGCAGATTCGTTACTCGCTGGGCCAGCGCGTGCGCCATCAGCTGCGCATCGTACCCGAACTGCGCTTCTTCATCGACGACTCACTGGACTATATCGACCGTATCGACGAGCTGTTGAAGAATTGAATTTCCCGTTCTACATAGCCCGCCGCTACCTCTTCTCGAAGAAGAAGACCAACGTCATCAACATTATCAGCGGCATATCGGTCACCGGCGTGGCCATTGCCACCATGGCCCTGGTGGTCACACTCAGTGTGTTCAATGGCTTCAGCGACCTGGTGGCATCACTCTTCACGGCCTTCGACCCACAGATAGAGGTAACACCCGTCAACGGAAAGACCATAGCTGCCGACGAACCTGCGCTCACGGAGATGCGCAACCTGCCTGAAGTGGTCGTAGCCACGGAGTGCGTAGAAGACCTGGCACTGGCCGTCTATCAGGGCCGTCAGGCCATGGTTACCATCAAGGGCGTAGACGACAACTTTGAACAGCTGACCCACATACGCGAAATCCTGCAGGGCGACGGCACCTTCGAGCTGCATGCCGCCGACCTGTGCTACGGCATTCCCGGCATCCGCCTGGCCGACATACTGGGCCTGGGCTACCGCTATGAGGAGCCGCTGCACATCTACGCACCGCGCCGCGAGGGACAGGTGGACCTGACCGACCCCGCCGATGGCTTTGTTGAGGACGAGCTGTATTCGCCCGGCGTGGTCTTCTCGGTACTGCAGGCCAAGTACGACCGCAGCTACATCCTCACCTCCATAGGCTTTGCCCGCCGCCTGTTCGACCAGCAGGGCATGGTCTCTTCGCTCAGTCTCAGGCTGAAGCCGGGCAGCGACTTCAACCGGGTGAAGAAACAACTGCTAAAGATTGCCGACGGCAAGTACCACGTGCGCGACCGCTACGAGCAGCAGGACGACACGTTCCGCATCATGAAAATCGAGAAACTCATTGCCTACATCTTCCTCACGTTTATCCTCATCGTGGCCTGTTTCAACATCATCGGGTCGCTGTCCATGCTCATCATCGATAAACGTCAGGATGTGGTCACACTGCGCAATCTGGGAGCCAGCGACAGCCAGATTACGCGAATCTTCCTTTTCGAGGGCCGCATGATCTCGGCATTGGGTGCTGTCATTGGCATCGTTGTGGGACTGTTGTTGTGCTGGTTGCAACAGACGTTCGGCCTCATCCGCCTGGGCAACGCCGCCGGTTCGTTCATCGTCGATGCCTATCCCGTCAGCGTCCATCCCTGGGACGTTGTCCTTGTCTTCATCACCGTTCTGGCCGTAGGCTTCCTCTCCACCTGGTATCCCGTCCGCTATTTCTCCCGCCGGTTGCTATAAAGCAACAATAAATCTCAAACCACATTCGGGGCTTGAACCGGGACAGATGACAGGTCTATCGGTGGTTGGAAACGCACGGGGACGTACCATTTCTGATCAATGACTTTGCCACCGATGCTGCAGGGAGTCCATCGCTCCATCAGATTGAGCACGCGGACGGACTCTTCGGTCAACACCCGGATGAGCCGTTCCCTCAGTTGCTCCTGCTCCTCGGTCGAAAGCTGGCGAATGCGCGTGGAGTCGCAAGAAATCAGGGGTTTGACCAACTTGATGTCCCTCACCAGACCAAGCGTGTCGACCACGAAGGTCATGATCATCCGTCCCTTCACGCCATAGGTAGCAGCCAGCTCAGGGTAAACCAAGTTGCTCTCGATAAGCTCCTTCAATGCCCTATCGCCTCCGGGATAACGCGCCATAGGCTCAACGCAGTCAAAGACCTTCGTTTCCGTCTCTTCCGTCACTTTTACTTCTTCCGCTACAGATGCCGTCTTCCCCACCCTTTCTGTCATGGCAACAACTGGTTGCGGAATGTCCGTGTCCTCGTCATATACAACCGTGTCTTGAACCGAAACGGAGTCTGCCTCCAGTGCCGTCACCTCCACCTGCTCCTTGCCGCCTTTCAGCACAAGCAGCAGGATGCCAACGGCAATGACCGCAACGACGCAAAGCCAAATGCTGCGTGAAAAGAACTTGTTGTCTGTTTGTGTCATTTCTGTCTGTTTATCTGTTATTTCTCTGCTTTAGCATAAGCAAGCCTCAGTTGCAACGTAACTGAGCCTCGGTTGTGTTGGAACTGAGCCTCAGTTGCAACGCAAGCGAGGCTTAGTTGTAGCACAAATGAAAAGCTCTGGAAATCAGCCTAATACGATGTTCTCCACCTCTACGGGTTCGTGCAGGAACAACTGGGCCTGCTCACGGAACGTGTCGGGGTTCTCGGTCGTCATGTAGTGGGCACTGGCACCGCGCGAACAACGCTGCTCCATGTCGGGATGGCGCTGGAAATAGTCCTGCAGCGAGGTGGCCACATACTCGCCCTGGGTGACAATGCGCACCCCACGGGGCACGTACTTCAGAATCTTCGGCATGAGAAGCGGATAGTGGGTACAGCCCAGGATAACGGCATCAATCTCTGGGTCGAGACGCATCAGCTGGTCGATGCGCTTCTTCACGAAATAGTCGGCACCCGGCGAATCGCCCTCATGATACTCCACCAACGGCACCCAGAACGGACAGGCCACGCCCGACACCCGGATGTCGGGCCACAGCTTCTGGATCTCCAGGTTGTAGCTCTCGCTCTTGATGGTGCCCTCAGTGGCCAGCACACCCACATGGCGCGACTGCGTCAGATTGCCAATGACCTCGGCCGTGGGCCGTATGATGCCCAACACGCGCCGCTCAGGATCCCACTGCGGCAGGTCGTGCTGCTGAATGGTGCGCAATGCCTTGGCCGACGCCGTGTTGCAGCCCAGAATGACGAGCTGGCAGCCCCGCTCAAAGAGGAAATGCACAGCCTGCCGGGTGAACTCATAAACCACGTCGAACGAGCGCGGCCCATACGGTGCCCGCGCGTTGTCAGCCAGATAAAGGTAGTCGTATTCAGGCAGCAGTTGCCTTATGCCGTGCAGTATTGTCAGCCCGCCATATCCGCTGTCGAAGATGCCAATGGGCCCAGAAACATTCTTGGAGTTTGTCATAGTCAATCATCTTTATGTGCGGGCAAAGATACAAGACCTGCTAATTGCTCAACAGCGTCTGGACTGCTGCCTGCACATCTTCACCAAACAGGGGGTCGATGAAAGGACAGGCATTGCTGTCGGTGTTGATGATGAGGGCCAGGCCCTGATTGCGGGCTACGGTGGCCAGGGCATCGTTGAGCTGCTGGCGAAGGGGCTGCATAGCTTCTGTCTCGGCCTGCTGAAGATCGCGCTGGGCCTGAGCCTTGAAGTCAATATTACGCTGCATGAGTTGCTGAAGCTCGGTCTGGCGCTTCAGCAGAATGGTGCGGGGGAAGTCACGCTGGCCTTCGAGGAAGGCTTCGTACTTCTCGTTGAACTCCTGCTCCACACGGCTCATCTCCTGCCGGTAGGCTTCGCGGAGATCTGTCAGCTGCTGATGAACGACAGCATACTGGGGCATGGCATGCAGGGCGGAGTCGTAGCTGAGATAGCCGAAACGCACAACGGGTGCGGGCAGACTATCGGTCTGGGGAACATTCCCGTCGCCTTGGGCAAAGGCCGAAAGCGACAGGAATGATATAATAATGAGTAAAAATCTACGCATGCTTACTTCAGACCGAGCTTAGCCTTGACCTGAGCGGTAACGTCGGTAGAAAGAGTGGTCGAAATGTAAGGAATGCCGCCAGTGGTGTCCATGATGTAGACATAGCCGCCTTCCTGACCCACGGCCTTGATGGCATCGAGCACCTTGGTGGTGATGGCCTGCATCTTCTCCTGCTGTGCCTTGGCCAGAGCCTGCTGGTTGTCCTGATAGCTCTGCTGAATCTTCTGATACATGTCCTGCAACTCCTGCTGACGGCGCTGCTTGATGTTCTCGGGCAGGGTGGCCTGCTCCTTCTCGAAGGCGTCGCCCTTCTTCTGCAGTTCGTCCTGCATGGACTTCAGGTCGGCCTCATACTGCTGTGAGAGGGATTCAAGCTCAGTACGTGCGGTGGTGAACTCGGGCATGGCCTGCATGATTTCGGCCGAATTGACATGGCCGAATTTGGCCTGTGCTGATGCGGTGAGACCGCAGATAGCGCAAATAGCGCAAAGTATAAACTTTTTCATTGTAATTGTTTGGTATTTAATTTTTCAATCTTATCATTTTTACGATTCACTTTTCACTATCGAAGTGCCTAATAGGCATATCCCAGCTTCTGCAGCACTTCGTTGGAGATGTCGATCTTGGGCGATCCGAAGATGATGCCAGTGTCGCTGGCTCGGTCGAGCACCAGCTGATAGCCGCGCAGGTCGGACACGTCCTTGATGGCATTGTAGACCTCCTCCTGAATGGGAGTCATGAGCGAGGTGCGCTTCTTGAACAGCTCACCTTCGGGGCCGAAGTACTTGCGCTTCAGCTCGGCAGCCTGCTTTTCCTTGGCCATGATGGCATCCTGACGAGCCTGCTTCTGCTCCTTGGAGAGGAAGACCACCTCGTTCTGGTAGTTCTTGTACAGGGTCTGTGCCTCGGTTGTGAGTGCATCGACCTCTGCCTGCCACTTTCTCGACACCTGGGCCAGCTGCTCGTTGGCACGCTCATAGGCCGGAATGTTCTTGAAGATGTAGTCCATGTCGACCAGTGCAAACTTCTGCGCACTTGCGCTCAAAGGTAAAAAGGTAAGAAGGTAAAAAGGTAAAAACCATTTTACCAGCCCCATTACCTTGCTTTTAAGACTTTTCTTTTCCATACTTATTTCTATTTTTTTCCTGTTTTACCTTTTTACTTTTTCACCCTTTTACCTTTATCAGAACTCCTGTCCTAAGACGAAGTGGAACTGTGAACCGCCACGTGTTTCCTGTGCAGTTCCTCTATACACCTTGTCAAAGCCGTAGGCCCAGTCGATACCCATCAGACCCACCATGGGCAGGAAGATGCGCACACCGAAGCCAGCCGAACGCTTCATGTCAAAGGGGTTGAAGTTCTTCACCTCGTTCCAGGCATTACCTGCCTCAGCAAAGCCCAGTCCGTAGATGGTGGTGTTGCCCAGCATGAACGGGTAGCGTACTTCAAGCGTAAAACGGTCGTAGGCATAGCCGCTGCTGCCGTAAGGCGTGAGCGAACCGTTGTCGTAGCCGCGCAGTCCGATGGTCTCTTCAGCATAGCTGGTGCTGTAGCCGCTCATACCGTCGCCACCCATGTAGAACGTCTCGAAGGGCGATTTCTTGTCTTTGTTGTAGGCTCCCAGGATACCCATTTCCACACGGGTCATCAGCACAAAGCACTTGTTGCCGCCCGTGAGCGGTGTGAAGGTGCGGCTCTTGAGCTTCCATTTGTGGTATTCAATCCAGCGGTATTTCTCCTGCTGCTCTGCCTGATAGCGCTCACTGTCGTTGTTGTAGGTCTCAGCGGTGGCCAGAGAGCCGTAGTCCTTACCGTCGAAGAGCGACCAAGGCGGCGTGAGTGTGACCGAAAGGGCAAATTCGGAACCATGACGGGGGAAGAGCGGGTTGTCAGTCGAGGTGCGGCTGAGCACCAGTCCCAGGTTCAGGTTGTTACAGTTACCGTTTGAAATGAGGAAGTAGCGCCAGTCCTTCAGCATGTAGCGCTGGTAAGCCAGCGTGGCTGAGAGCTGGAAGTAGTCGTCAGGCCAGCGCAGGCGTTTGCCCCAGCCCACTGAGATGCCGAGAAGCTTGACGTACTTGTCGTCGTCGTAATAGCTTTCGTAGTTGTTGTAATAGTTGTTGTTGTAACTGCCGTAACCGCCATAATAGCCGTACATGGAGTTCATCCACGCATTGTTGTAATAGCTGCTCGACACGTCACTCTGCTTGGAGTAGTAGGCACCGACGTTGAAGGCGTTGGGACGCTTGCCTCCGAACCATCCCGTGCTGTAGTTAGCACTGTAGGAACTGTAGTAGCGACCGTTGGTCTGGAAGTTCAGACCCACCTGTTCGCCATCGCCAGCTGGCAGGAAGCCACGGTGCAACTTATTCTTACCCAGGAGGTTACGCATGGAGAAGTTGTTGAACTTGATGCCCACGCGACCGATGATACCCGTCTGACCCCAACCCAGCGACAACTCAAGCTGGTCGTTGGACTTCTGCTCCAGGTTCCAGTTGATGTCTACGGTACCGTCATCATAGTTGGGCTTTACGTCGGGACTGACGCTCTCCGGGTCGAAATAGCCCATCGAGGCAATCTCACGTGCCGAACGCATAAGTGCATCTCTTGAGAAGAGGTCGCCCGGCTTAGTGCGCAGCTCACGTCGCACCACTTCCTCATAGAGGCGGTCGTTGCCGAAGATACGCACGTTGTTCAGATGTGCCTGGGGGCCTTCTGTGATACGAACCTCAAGGTCAATGGAGTCACCCACAATGTTCACCTCAGTAGGCTCAACGCTCGAGAACACGTAGCCGTTGTTATAATAGAAATTGTGTACGGCATCATCATCTTCCAAGAGTCGCTTGTTGATGAGACGCTGGTTGTAGACATCGCCGCTCTCCATGCCCAACGTCTTGTTCAGTCCGTCGGTTGTGGCCACGGTGTTGCCCACCCAACTGACGTTACGCAGGAAGTACTTGTCGCCTTCCTCAACCTTAACCAGCACGTTGACGTGCTTCTCGTCATGGTTCCACACAGAGTCTTCCAAGATGGTTGCATCGCGGAATCCCAGTTCGTTATACTTGTCGATGAGTGCTTTCTTAGCCTCTTCGTAACGCTCGTTGGTGAACTTCTTCGACTTCATGAAGGAGTAAAGCTTGCCTGCCTCACGTATCTTTCCGAAGGCACCCTTACCAAAGAGCGGGCCTTTGATCTTTGAAGACTTCAGCTTCTCGTTTCCTTCGAAGATGATGTATCGCACCTTCATCTTCGAACGCTTGTCGATGTTCACGTCAAGTACCACCTGGTTCTTGCCCGTTACGTCGTCGCGCTGCTGGATTTCCACTTCAGCATTCTTGAAGCCCTTCTCATCAAAATACTTTTTGGCCAGAATCTTGGCACGGTCGAGCAGGTTCTTGGTCAGACTCATGCCACGGGCCATGCCCAGTCGGGCCTCAAGGTCTTCACGCTCGCTTTTCTTTACGCCGTTGTAGTTGATTTCCGTGATCTTGGGGCGCATGGCAAGATGAATGGTGAGATAGATCTTTGAATCGACAATACTGTCGGCGGTGATGGAGCACTTGGAGAAGAGTCCGTGCTTCCAGTAGCGCTTCACGGCTTCAGTAATCTCAGAGCCAGGCACATCAACGACCTGCCCAACAGACAGTCCCGACAGACCAACAATCACCTCGTCCTCATATCCTTCCACGCCATCAATGGCAATACCGCCTATCTCGCACTGTCGCGGTGTTCCTGCGTAGGATACCTCTGGATTGACCACAAAGCTCTGTGCTGACGAAGTGATCAGTGACAGGTGATAAGTGATCAGTGTTGCAGCCACTATCACCCACCGCCTTGCTTTCATTTCCAATATATTATTATAAGTCATAAAACTCTTTCGTATTTCGCTTCTCACTTATCACTTCTCGCTTTCCTCCACCTGTGCCTCAGTCTTACCAAACCGTCGCTGGCGACCCTGATAGCTGGCAATGGCCTTGTGAAGCTCAGCCTCATCGAAGTCGGGCCAGTAGGTGTCGCAGAAGTACAGTTCAGTATAGGCAATCTGCCACAGCAGATAGTTTGAGATGCGAAGTTCTCCACCCGTACGGATGAGCAGGTCGGGATCGGGCATGAAGTAGGTGTTCAAATGCTGCGAGATGGTTTCTTCCGTTACCTCGCTCATCAGCTCCTCAGCAGTGTAGCCCTGTCCTATCAGCTTTCTGCACGAATCCCACACAATCTCGCGCACCGCATCTGTAATCTCCCAACGGCTGCTGTAGCTGATGGCCACCACCATGGTCATGGCATCGTTCTGTGCCGTATGCTCCATGGTGTCCCATAGCTTCTTCTGCAGGTTCTCGGGCAGTCGCTTCATGTCGCCGATGACGCGGAACTGGACGTTGTTCTTCATGAAGATCTCGTCCTCCAGTGCCGTCAGTACGAGTCCCAGCAGTGCAGCCACCTCGTCGGCGGGTCGGTTCCAGTTTTCAGTGGAGAAGGTGTATAATGTCAGATATTTCACGCCCAGCCGGGTACATTCCGACGTAATGCGTCGTACAGCCTCCACTCCTGCCTGATGTCCGTAGGAGCGGTGCTTTCCACGTTCGGTGGCCCAGCGCCCATTGCCGTCCATGATGATGGCAATGTGCTGCGGAATGCGTGTCATATCCAGTTTCTGTTCAGTCTTTATCATTGTTACAGGTTTTACATTTTTCCCACAAGTCGTAGGTCAGCGTCACCCCCAGCACACTGTAGCAGTCGGTGTTTTTAAACAGTCCGCTGCTCTTGATATTGAAGGGGTCTGAGATTCCGTCGATCTCATCGGTGCCGGTGAAGTGCATGACCCACTCGGCAGCCAGGTTCAGGCGTTTGGCCAGCTTGTATTTCACGCCCAGTCCAATGGGCAACTGCAGTCCAGCTGCCGACTTGCCGACGTTGGCAAACGTGAGACCCAACCCGAAGGTCATGAACGGTGCCCACGGTTTGGCTCCGAAGTATTCGCGCCCTGTTCCGAACGCCCAGAAGTTGCACTCGAAGCGCAGTTGAAAGTCAACAACCTTCGACTTGAACTTGATGGGCTCGATGTCCAAATCGGGATAGTAGGTGCCAGCATCTTCCGATGACCCTTTCAGCTGCGTGTATCCCAGGAAGCAGCCCCATGCCATGCGCGGGTTCAGCTTGTACTTGGCCACGAGCGTAGCCATAGGCTGCATGCCCTTGAGTGGATTTTCATTGAAGTCGCCCTCATAGGCTGCCAGTCCCAGACCGCCGCCCAGCTCTAGCCTGTATTCAGGATCTTGCTGTGCACGGACGCTGATGGCTGCAAACAGCAGTGCAATGAGTACGACGTAGTGCTTCATTCTGTCTTTTCACCTTATTATATATACGCGCGCGCAAGCATTATCGCTTCATGCCCTGCCACACCTGACCCGTGCTGGTGACAACCCAGAGGTTGTCCTTGGCATCGACGGCCATGGAAAGGCTGTTGCCGGTAACGGATGTAGGCAGCACGCAACTGCTGTTCTCCTCCCAGGTGACGCCCTGGTCGCGGGTCTGATAGAGCGTCCTGCCATTGCCTACTGCCAGTACCACGCCGTCATAACGCACAAGGCTGAGCTGCTGGTGCAGCGGCAACCAGTGGTTGGCGAGGCTTTCGTTGACTACCATGTTGACCCACTGGCCACCCTTCTGCTGTCCGCCGTACTGGCTTATCTTGCGCCACACACAGGTCTTGCTGCCGTCGTTGCCCGCAAGGAGCACGTAGTCGGTAGAGTCGCTGGGGTAATATGGGAAGCTGACCGAAGCCATTCCCTGAGTAGGCAGCAGCGAGAGCGAATCGTCGAGAAGCTCGTCTGTCCATGTCGTTCCATTGTCAATAGAAGCCTTCAGCATTCCGTCGGCACCCAGGGCGAAGAGTTCCTTCGTGGCAGCACCTACAAGCTTGCTAAGCAGGCTGGCGTCGGCCACCTGCTCCCACTGCTCACCGTCGCCCGTGCGCAGCAACTGCTGGCCGCTGAGCATATAGACCTTGCCGTCCTTCACCACCACGTTCTGCCAGGCATCGGCATCGAACGGGGTACTGAGGTTTGTTCCCATCAGCGTCCACTTTGAACCGTTGACCGACGAGATGACGCTTGTCTGACCGTCTTTCTTCCCGAAGGCCAGGAGCCTGTTGCCCAGCGCTACGACCTTCATGCCGTCGAAGCCAGCGAGCAATGTGGTGTCGGAGGTGAGCTTCCAATCGAAGTCAGTACCCGTTTGCTGCGACACGTTCAGCGTCACTTTGTAGTCGCGATAGTAGCTGCCGTCTGAAGAAAAGACGCGGAAGACGCGCGGCTGGGTGAAGTCAATGGAGTCGGACGAGCTGTACCACACAAACAGCGAGTCAGTGTGTCTCTGCACGGCAATGGCTCCGCTGTTGTAGGCCGAAACCGAACAGAGCACGTGGGCAGCATCGCAGCCCATGGGCAGCGAGTCGAGGTTGTAGATCTGCATGCCTATCTGATCAATGGTCATCTTGTAGTTCGACCCCGTGATGGTTGTTTTCACCACGGTGTCGTTGCCGGTAGTGGCCGATGTGGTGTGGTAATATCGGTTGATGACGCCCAGCGAGAAGGCTGTGATGGCCGCATCGTCATGGAGTGTGACGTCGTCATCGCTCGAATTAAGACACGACGTGAGTGCCACACTGGCCAGCAACAATAGGCTGAGCACGCGGGAAAATCGTTTCATCTGCTCTGAACTTTATTCAAATTTGGCTGCAAATTTACGCACAATTCCGCAATAATCGGCCATTTTCACACCTTAATTAAATAAAATATATCATAATCGGCCCTATTTTAAGTTGTTTTTAGGTTTTCTCCCATGGAAAAATGCTGCTCCACACGCTTGTTGCGATCAAGCAGATTGCGCAGACATGCCTCCAGATATTTCACGGCAAAGGGCTTCTCTATGAAGGCGTCGACGCCTGCCTCCATGGCCTGTACCTTCGACTGGCTGTCGGTCTTGGCCGTGAGCAGCACGAAGGGAATGTGGCTCGTGGCGGGGTTCTGGCGCATGCGGCTGCACAGCTCGGGACCGTCCATCTGTTCCATCATCCAGTCGCTGATAATGAGCTGGATGGTCGACGTGGGCTGTCGTCCGTCCTTCACCACCAGTGACTCTTCGAGCAGTTTCAGGGCTTCGGTACCGTCACGGGCGGGAATGACCTCATAGCTGTCCATGAAGGTAGTGACCAGGAAGGTGAGCATTTCCTCGTTGTCGTCGACAATGAGCATGGTGGGCTTCTCTAATGGGGCCTCGGCTACGGCAGCCGGTGTCTCGGCGGCAGTATCTTCAGGCTTGGGCGCAGTGTTCTCGGCCGCCATTTCCTGCGTCAAGGGCAGGACGATGTTGAACGTGGTGCCCTGTCCCAGTTCCGAGTCGATGCTGATGCGACCGTGGTGCAAATCGACCACGCTCTTCACAATGCTCAGTCCGATGCCTGTTCCTGGCTTGTTGTTCTGTCCCTGATAGAAGGGCTGGAACACGTTGGGCAGGTCTTTCTTGCTGATGCCAGGCCCGTCGTCGGCTACGGCTATGTTCAGATGCTGGCCGTCAGCCAGCATGCTGAGCGACAGCTCAATATGGCTCTTGGCATACTTGTTGGCATTCGACAGCAGGTTGCTCACCACCTTGGTAATGGCTTCGCGGTCGAGCACGGCGGTGACATGCTCTTTGGGCAGATGGGTGGTGAGCTTGCGACCGCGCAATTTCAGCGCAGGTGCAAAACTGGCAGCCACCGAGGTGAGCAGTTCGCCCACGTTCTGGGGTACGAAGTTCATCTCCTGCTGGTTCTGTTCCACCTTGCGGAAGTCCAGCAGTTGGTTCACCAGCTCCAGCAGGCGGTGGGCATTGCGGTCGATGGTGTCCAAGGAACTCATCAGTTCGGGGGCCTCCTGCCACTCCCTGAACTTGTTCTTCAGCTGTTCCAGCGGTCCGATGATGAGCGACACGGGGGTGCGTATCTCATGGGCTATCATGGTGAAGAACTCCATGCGGGCGTCGCGCATCTCCTGTTCCTTGGCCTCGCTGAGCTGGGTCATCTCACGGCGGTGGCGGCGCTCGTTCTGCGACAGGCGCAGATAGACAATCAGCCACACCAGACCGAGGGCCAGCAGCACATAGAATATCTTCGCATAGATGTTCCACCAGAACGGGGGATGGACCACCACCTTCAGCCTTGCCTCGCCGTCGCACCAGATACCGTCATTGTTGGTGGCCCGCACGCGGAAGGTGTAAGTACCAGCCGAGAGGTTGGTGTAGGTGGCCTTCTGGCCGTGACCCACGTAGTTCCAGTCGTTGTCGAAACCTTCGAGCATGTAGGCATAGATGTTCTTTTCGGGCGAACAGTAGCTAAGCGATGCAAACGAGAGGCTGAACACACGGTCGTTGTAGTAGATGTCGAGCTGGTCGGTGTACGGCAGCGACACGGGCAGGTGCCAGTTGCCCACCTCGACGGGGTTGTTGTTGAACTCAAGCTGGGTGATATAGACCATGGGCTTCAGCTGGTTGACCTTGATCTGATAAGGGAAGAAGGAATTGAAACCGCTGATGGTACCGAAATAGATGCGCCCATCGCTGGCCTTGAGGCAGGCGTTGGGCTGGAACTGCTCACTGACCAGACCGTCCTGGCGGGTAAATCGCTGCACGCCCTGGTCGGGGGTGTACTTCAAGATGCCGCAGTCGCCTGAAATCCAGAGCGCATTCTGGTCTTCGACAATGGCAGCTACGGCCTGCTTGGGCACGTCGAGACGCACGCGGCGGAAGTCGTCTATCTGGTCGTCGTAGCGGCACAGGCCGCCCTGCGTTCCTGCCCAGATGGTGCCGTCGTTGCTGGTAATGACGCTGTTCACGAGGTTGTCGCTCAGCGTGTTTTCCTGCTTGCCGTTGTGCTGGTACTGCTCCATCTGGCCGTCGCGGTCGTAGCGGTAGAGGCCCGCACCCTGGGTGGCTACCCAAAGGCGCCCGCCCTGGTCTTCACACATGTCGATGGCCACGGCGCCGAGAGTGGCAATGCGGTCGAAGCGGCCACTGCTGCGGTCGTAGCGGCACAGTCCCTGCTGGGTGCCTACCCACATGCGGCCCTGACGGTCGCGGAAGATAGCGTAGGAGTTGTCGTCGTAGAGCGTGTGGACATCGGTCCCCGTGGTGTAGTGGCGCAGCTGACCAGTGGTGGTCGAGAGCACATAGACACCGTCGCTGAAGGTGCCTATCCACAGGTCGTCGCCGTCCATGCAGAGGGCGTGGATGTTCAGGTTCTGCAACTGCTGCTGGCCGAGGAAGGACTCCTGGCGCTGGCCTTTCAGGTAGCAGAGGATGCCCACATTGTCGCTGGCCACCCAGATGCGGCCCCGGCGGTCTTCGCAGAAGCGCGAGGTGATGCCGCCCGGCGTGGCATCGAAGCGGTGGGCAATGGGCGAGATATAAGTCAGCCCACCATAATTGGTGCCCACCCACAGACCGCCTTCGCGGTCACGGGTCACGGCATGGACAAAACGCTGGGGCACGTAGAGGCTGTAGGTGCGCTGACGGATGTCGAAGAGCCACAGACCGTCGTCGCAGCCCACGAGCAGCTGGCCCTGCTGCAGCTCGCTCAGCGTGCGTATGTGTAGGCAATGGCCAGTGGTGGGAGCCGGCATGGGCTCCAGTTGTCCGTTGTCATGAAGCAGCATCAGACCGTGTTCCCACGTGCCTATCCAGCGGTTGCCGTCACCGTCCTGCAGCATGCTGAGCGTGCCGTAGGGCTGGTCAGACTGCACGCTGACCGGCTCGAACACCTTCCTGCCCTTGTTCAGCCGCCACAGCGAGGAACCCGTCTGGGTGGTCAGTGCCCACAGCTGGTTGTCGGCATCGACATAGACGTGCGACACGCGGCCGCCAATCTCGTCGAAGGCATAGAACTGCGGCTCTTCGTCGTCCTCCACATAACTCAACACGCCCTGACCCTGGGTGGCCACCCAGAGGTTACCCTCGCGGTCGGTGGTGATATGGGTCACGGGAGCTGTCAGCTCGAAGGGCAGCTTGCGAAACTGCTCGGTGCGGAAGCTGAAGTTGTAGACGCCCTGGGCAGTGGCCACATAGAGGTCGTCGTGGGTGCCCAGCAGAAGCGAGGTCACAAGCTGGTCTACGCCGCTGTCGTCAATGCGGTAGGTCAGCAGGGCCACACCGTCATAGCGGCACAAGCCCTTCTCAGTGCCTATCCACAGGAAGCCTCGGGTGTCTTGCACAATGTTACGGACGGAGTTCGACGGCAGGCCGTCGTCCATCGTCAGCTGGCGCTGGCGGTAATCGGGCTGAGCCAAGGCGGCCATGGCCGTCAGCAACAGCATAGCAGTCACAAGGTAAAGATGCTTCATCATGCTTGCAAAGTTACGGTTTTTCACCGAAACCAACGCAATTTTTTGCAACATTCTTCACCACTGCCGTGCAATTAAGCCTCAATTGCATCGCAACCGAGGCTCAGTTATCGCACAACTGAGCCTCAGTTACGGACTTACTAAGCCTCAGTTGCAGCACACAATTAAGGCTCAGAAGCGTTTTTTAGACCAAAATGTTTGGTCGGTTCGGAAAAAGTTCGTATCTTTGCCAGCGAATTAAGTGAAATTTCAGAACAATCGAGGGATTCCGACAAATAACACCAATGTCGGGATTCTTTATTTTTTGCTAACGAATTTTTTAACAGTAAAACCGTAATATTATGGCATACATGTCACAAGAAGGCTACGATAAGCTCGTGGCCGAACTAAAGCGCCTGGAAGGCGTGGAGCGCCCCAAGGCTTCGGCAGCCATTGCCGAGGCACGCGACAAGGGCGACCTAAGCGAGAACTCAGAATATGAAGCCGCCAAGGAGGCACAGGCTCATCTGGAGTCGAAGATCAACCAGATGAAACTGGCCATCAGCGAAGCAAAAATCGTAGACACATCACGGCTGAGCAGCGACTCGGTGCAGATTCTCTCCAAGGTGGAAATGACCAACCTGGCCAACAAGGCCCGCATGACCTACACCATCGTGAGCGAAAACGAAGCCAACCTGCGCGAAGGAAAAATCAGCATCCAGACCCCCATTGCACAGGGCCTGCTGAACCACAAGGTGGGCGACGAGGTGGAAGTGAAGATTCCACGCGGCACCATCAAGCTGCGCATCGAGAAAATCACCGTTGGGTGATTGGAAGTTTCAAACCTAAAACCGCAAATAAACAATGGACATCTTCAGCAAAATCGCCGCTGGCGAAATACCCAGCTACAAATGCGCCGAGAACGACGAGTTCTACGCATTCCTTGACATCAACCCGCTGGCAAAGGGACACACACTCGTGATTCCGCGCCGCGAAGTAGACTATATCTTCGACATGGACGACGACGAACTGGCACGCTTCCAGCAGTTTGCCAAGCGCGTGGCCGTAGCCATCAAGAAAGCCTTCCCCTGCCGCAAGGTGGCTCAGGTGGTGCTGGGCCTAGAAGTGCCCCACGCCCACATCCACCTCATCCCCATGCAGAGCGAAGCCGACGTTGACTTCCGTAAGGAAAAGCTACAGCTCCCTGCCGAGGAAATGAAGCAGATAGCCGATAAGATTCTGGCAGAAATCTGAATGATATAAAGTTTAGCGTTTGCTACCGCTGCAATTGTTCTACTGCAAAGCGGTAGCAAACGCTAAACTTAAACGAACTTCTCTCCGTACTTGATTCCCACTTCGTTCACATACTTGCGAATCAAGGCCGACGAGTCCAGCTTAGGACAAATCAACAACACATCTCCCTGTTCAGCTACAATATAGCCGTCAAGACCGTTGATCACACCCACGTGACCTTTCGGCAGACAGACAATGTTGTTGCGGCAGTCCTCCATGATCACATCCGTGGCACCCAGCACCACGTTGTCGTCCTCCGTCTTCTGCATGCATTCATACAAGGCGTGCCACGTTCCGATATCAGCCCACCCGAAGTCGCATTTCTTCACATAGACACCATCCTCAGAAAGTTCCAAAGCAGCTTTGTCGAACGACAGGTTCGGATAGGAAGGGAAGTGCTCCTGCACATAGCGTTCCTCCTCTTCCAGCGTGTAATGGCCCTGCAGATAGGCCAAACGGTAGGACATGTCCTTAATGATACTCAGGAAGAAATGGCGCATGTAGCGCACGTTGCACAGATAGATACCCGTGTTCCACAGAAACTCTCCGCTCTCCATGAACACCGTTGCAAACTCACGCTCAGGCTTCTCGGTGAACGACTGCACCTTGCTGATGCCCTCCGCCAGCGTCGGCTCACCCATCTGGATGTAACCGTAGCCCGGTTCCGGACGTGTAGGCTGTATGCCCATGGTCAGCAGAATGTCGTTGTCGGCCACGTAGTCCAGCGCGTCGAGCACGTTGCGACGGAAGCGTTCTTCATCTAACACCAACTGATCAGAAGGGGTGATGATGATCCTTGCGTCGTCACTTTCGCGGTGAATGCGCCTACCGGCCCACGCCACCGAGGGTGCCGTGTTCCTGTTCACAGGCTCAGCCAGCACATGATCGGCTGGCAGATCCGGCAGTTGCTGGCGCACGCGGCCCAGATGTTCCTTCGAAGTACACACGTAAATATGGTCGTTCGGCATGAACTGCACAAAACGGTCATACGTCTGCTGCAACAGTGATCGGCCACATCCAAAGAAATCCATGAATTGTTTAGGGCGTTCCAGCCGGCTTGACGGCCACAGTCGCCGTCCTTTTCCACCTGCAAGAATCACACAGTAGTTCTCACTTAAATTGGTCTTCATCTTATCAGATTTATTCGTTTCGCTCGTTTTTGCGGCCACTAAGATACACATATTCCACGACTTGACCAAGTATTTTTTAATTTTTTATGACAAACTCTTGCCAATTAAAAAAATTATGCGTACCTTTGCACCGCTTAAAAGGCCCAGATGGCGGAATCGGTAGACGCGCTGGTCTCAAACACCAGTGGGGCAACCCGTGCCGGTTCGACCCCGGCTCTGGGTACTTAGAACACCTTGTAAATCGTTGATTTACAAGGTGATTTCTTTTTCTGGGGTGTTAAAAGGTATTAATTTTGAACATATAACAGAAAGAACACCATCGACTTCAGCAACACCAAGAGTGGAATGCACAGAACGACCACCTCAAATCTGTAGTCCGCAATAACAAGGAGTTTGGCTCTCCAACAAAGTTTTCTGGTGGGCTTTTTATAATATTGCTTGAACACCAAGGCTTAAACTATTACTTCCCAGAAACCGCCTTTGTCGGGGCCTACTCGACGAACGATACCTTGCTCTTGTAGCTTCTTGATGTTTCTTGCAATGTTTCTCCTGTCAACACCTATTATTTCAGCCATTTTAGAGGTTGAAATATAAGGATCCTCCTTTATCAATTCGATAATTTTCTGTGACGTTTTCTGTGACGTTTTCTGTGACGCATCTGTGACGTTTTCTGTGGTATTCACCTTTTCTGTGACGTTTACATCCACCCTTTCATCATTTACCTTCACCTTTTCACTTACCTTGGGCACTG
>JAEEGL011295866.1_pt1 | contig 25979 bp, 29 predicted proteins | sample 9134231 | NCBI WGS metagenome assembly JAEEGL01 (sample SAMN16246548, study PRJNA631951) | gut metagenome | biome: gut microbiome; feature: rumen; material: fiber-attached | host: Bos | place: Iran: Karaj | collected 2018-10 | reverse complement strand
ACAAAAAGAAATGAAAACCCTGGCTTAGAAATTAGTGGGTACTTAAGGAAACAAATTATTGAATATAAAGAAGAGGATTTTATAGAACATATAAAAAGACATCAAGCTGACTTTAACATGGATCTAGATGAACCAAATGAAAACATATTTGTTCCAGATTTTGATATAGAAAAAGTATTTTCGGAAATAAAAAAATATCTCCCTTCTGACAAAAAATTATATTCAGGCCTTATGGAAGATGCATATTATTTTAAATATGATCAATGTGGAAAAAAACAAAATCGTTTATGTGATTTTATAAAAGTAGTATGTTTTCATGATACTAGTGATTGTATAACTATGTATTCAGTTGAAAATGGAGAAAATTTCCCATATGTAGATTTAAACTACTTAAAAGAAGAAGATAAAACTCCTGTATTAAGAATGAGTCAAGTAGATAAATTTTATAAAAGATATAAAAATATTAATAATTAATATATATATCTTTTTTTCTTGGTATCATTTATAAATATTATGCTATAATAAAACTAATTAGAGGAGAGTTTATATGAAAAAAATCAAAAAAATAATTATTACCTTATTAATCGTACTAAATCTAGTACTATTAAGTGGATGTAATGAAACTAAAAAAGAGGAAACTAAAAAAGCAGAAACAAAACAAACAGAAACAACTAAAGAACAAACAAAAGAAGAAGAAAAAGAGGAAGAAACACCTAAGATAGATGAAACAAAATATGAAAAATACAATGTAGAAAATTTAAGTTATAGTGTTTTAAAAACATGGGAACATATTAGTAAAGATGATTATGAATATCACTACCCAGTAAAAGACAAAAGAGATGCATTTTTAATGGTAACAACAAGCAATGTAGGTGAAAAAAACATTACTGAATCTTTCTTTAAAACATTCATGGATTCGTATGTATCTGAATTAGAATCAACCGATTCCATGGACAATGCTCGTGTTAACAATGAGTATGAAATAATTAAAAAAGATGATTTCTGGATCTCAGACGTTGATTTTAAAGGAGACATGCAAGGTAAATACTATCACTTTATTACAAGATTAATGTATGATAATAAAACCGGATTAGTATATATATTCTCATTTATTCAATTAGAGAGTATTAGTGATGAGAACCTAAAAGAATTTCAAACAGTACTATCAACTATTACACTAAGATAACAGAAGATTTAAAAATAAATCTTCTTTTTATATGTTATAATAACTTACAAAGAGGGATTATATGAAAAAGATAATATCTATTATATTAGTTTTATTACTATCTGGATGTAGTAAAAATACTATAAATAAAATTGCAAACGAACTAGATACAAACCTAGATAAATGTAGCATAGTAAAAGAATCTGATACTCATGGTGGTTTTTTAGGTGATGGTGAATACTTCGTCAAAATGAACTGTTCCTCAATAAAAATAAATAACAATTGGCAAGAATTACCTTTACCAGATGAAATAGATGAAGTATTAACTATGAAATGGTGTGATAATAAAGATTGTAAAGACTTCTATCATAAATACAATATCAAAGATTTAAAAGTAGGCTTCTATTATTTTATTGATAGACATTCTGAATCTAAAAATAAGAATGATTATAAAGATATAAATAATAGATCATCCTATAACTTTACTATAGCTATCTATAATAAAATAAATGAAGAATTATATTATTATGAAATAGATACATAATAAGTCAACATTTGAAAAAATAGCGTTTTTATGATATAATAAAGATACGTAAGAGGGAGTAGTTCTCAAGAAATTGATTTACAATTCGTCAATACGGTAATTAATTTACCCGGAGGTAATTTAGAACAAGACTTTTGCTAGTAGCATGAGTCTTGTTTTTTGGAAAATGGAAAGAGGATAATATGGAAAAATATGATGTTAAAAATCATCTTTTCTACGATGGATATGGTTTAAGTAAAGAAAAATTAAGAGAAAATCGATTTATTTTAATATTATTAGGAATAATAAAAAAACACATATTTAATGGCAAAGGTATTGTAAGAATAATTCCATATTTTAATGGTAAAGTAGAAGAAGATGGAGGTATAAGCGGTATAATACTAGGAGAAGGTTTCCACTTTACCTGTCATACGTTCTGCTATAAAGGTACCGTTTTTATAGATTTCTTCGGTAGTGATGATAAAAAAGCCAAAATAGCAGAGATACTACAAGACTATTTTGCTACAGATGATTTTGATATGGGAAGTAAAGATAAAGAAGGTTATTTCGGGAAACACATCATAGTTGATGCCGAACCAACTTCATTACAAAATGCCAAATTATTAGTGCAAGAAATTTTAGATAAAATTCATATGACACCAATTTCTCAACTAATAGTAAGAGAATCTAGCAGCGAGAATTTTGATTTACTTCAACCAATAGCAGAATCACATATTTCTTTTCATAGAAATGAAAACGGAATGATAGTAGATGCATTCTCATGCAAATATTTTGATAAGAATGAATTTTTGAGAATTATAAATGAAAACGATTGCACAGAAGTGCAAAGAGGTTTAAGATATAAATAATAATAGGAGGTGATAGTATGTATAATTTCTTTTTATCTCAAGTATTTGGTATAACCGGTATAATATTTAGTGTCTTATCAATGCAAATGAAAACTAAAAAGAATATAATGCTTATGTTTTTAGGTTTAAACCTTTCATCTGCTTTATGTTTCCTATTCTTAGAAAGTTACTCTGGTAGTTTAGTTTGTTTCTTTGGAATTATAGAAACAGTAATAAATTACATATATGATTCTAAGAATAAAACTGTTCCATTATATGTCGTAGCCATATATATAATAGTTAATATCTGCTTGGGATTATCAACATACCACTCATTACTAGATATAATCCCAATAGCATGTGCATTATTATATTGTGCTACTGTATGTACTAAAAAAGAATCGGTTATTAGAAAATTGATGTTTGGTAACCAATCATTATGGTTAGTTTACGATATAATAGTTAAAGCTTATATGTTTAGTATATCTAACATCTTAACATTAATATCAATAATAATCGCTTACTTTAGATACGATTATAAAGGAAAGAAGATCAAGAAATAACTTGATCTTTTTCTTTGTATAATTATTTTCTTTTATAATCTATTATAGTAAAATATTAATAGTACAAAAAGAAGGTGTATTTATGTTTGATTTTACATTTATAATACTAGGTAATAAGCATCAATTTAAAGGTGATACCCCTTTTAACATTCTTTATTACGAAGGAAACATAAAAGATATAATAAAAAAAGTAGATACTAAATACACCATCTTTATACGTGAAGATGATTACTTAACAAAAGAATACTTTGATAAAATAATCGAAAAAACTAAAGAAGACTTTGATTGTTGCTATATCAATTTTTCAGTAAATTACATAAATAAAGGAAATAATAAAATACCAACAGATTACGATGAACTAAAAAAGACTTTACCAGTATATGGTAGTTATATCTGGAGTTTTATCTTTAAAACAAATCTTCTTTTAGAAACATTAAGTATAAGTGACATCACAAAGTTTAACGAAATAATAAAAGATAAATTTAAAAATACCGATTGTATAAACGATATAGTTTATGTTCACAATCAAGGCGTTAAGGAAGTCCTAAAAGAAAAATATCTATGCTATTTAGATTATAAAAAGACTTATGTAGTTAAAAATGCTATCTATATAGGTAAAGGATGTAGTGGAACATTTAATGGCTATGTTACTTGGGTAAGACATATAGGTAAAATATTTGGCAATAAATACGATATAACATTACTACACGATGAACTAGGTAACAAAATTACCAAAGAATTTAATAGCTATTTTAAATGTGTAAAAGTTGATAATAGAATAAACTATGTATGTGAAAGACTACTAGTTACATATAATACGTATTTTTATCCACGTAACATAATATGTATTGATAAAAACTTTGTCTTTATTCATGGAAATAGCAGCGATTATAAAAATGCTCGTCATTTCCATGATGATATTTATACTGATTATATAGGAGTATCCAAAGTATCAGCAGATAAAGCAAAAGGCTACTATCCTAGGGAAAAAATTAATCATATATTAAATCCATTTGTCTTAGATAAAGAATTAGTACGTCCTCATCTAAAACTAGTATCAGCAATGCGTTCATCCGATATAAAAAGAGTAGATAGAATTAAATATTTTGCCAAAATACTAGATGAATTAGATATACCATATACATGGAACCTATTTACTGATAAAAATGAAAATACCTGCGTTAATGGTTTAATATATCGTACCAGAGTAGTTAATCCAATGCCCTATATAAATGATGCGGATTACTTTGTTCTCCTAAGTGATAGTGAAGCATGTCCATACTGTATCTTAGAAGCATTATCAGTTAATACTAAAGTAATCGTAACACCATTAGAAGCATTCTTTGAATTAGGAGTTGAAGATGGTAAAAATGGCTTTGTGATCCCATTTGATTATTTTGAAGAAGAAAACAAAGAAAAGCTAGTAGAACTAATTAAAAAAATATATGATAATAAAGATCTCAAATTTAGATATAAGTATAGTAAAGAAAACTATAAAAAATATAACGACTTATTTACAGAATAGAGTGATATTATGAAAAAAATATTTGGTAAATTGAATTTAACTTGGAAAAGTATAATAATATCAGCAATTATACTTGGAGTATATACAGGAATAATGGCTATATTACCAATTGCAAAAGAAACTTCTTTTGCTGACATTTCCATAAGTTTTGAATGGTGGATTCTATTTGGTACTTTAATAATTATAAATAGTAAATCACCAAAAGAAGCAGCCTTAAAATGTTTTGTCTTCTTTCTTATCAGTCAACCTTTAGTATATTTAACTGAAGCTCCATTTCATAAAGACGGTCTAAGTTTATTTAGATATTATCCTGAATGGTTCAAATGGACACTCCTAACATTACCTATGGGATATATCGGTTATTACTTAAAAAAAGACAAATGGTGGGGATTGTTTATTCTAACACCTATAATCATATTTTTAGGTTTTCACTATAGTGGATTTTTAAATAATCTACTAACATATCCACCTCATCATTTACTAAGTGCAATCTATTGCGTAGCAGTTATGATTATATTCCCACTTTATATCTATAAAAGTAAAAAATTAAAAATAATAGGTACAATCATATCAATAATTGCCATAATCACATTTACTATTTTAGCATTTACAAATGGTAAAAATTATTATAATACAACTTTATTCTTTGGTGATGAAAATTCTTATAATGTCCAATTTGATAATACCTATAAAGCGTATTTTAAAGATGAGTCATATGGTGATTTAACCATTGTTTATGATGAACAATTCGAGGCTTATAAATTAAATGCTGAATTCAAAAAAACTGGAAAAACGGAGTTTACATTAGAATCACCCGATAAAGAAAAATATACTTTTGTAATAGTTATAAAAGAGCATTCATATGATTTAGAAAAGAAATAGTATTTCGTAATAAAAATAAGGAGGGAAAAGAACTATATGAAAAAGCATAAGAATCTAAAAATAGTAGTGTTACTAGCTTTTTCCTTAGCTATTATTTCTATAATAGTACTTCTTACTTTTGGGAAAACTTATACTTTAAAATTACAATTCAATGAAGAAATAAAAGACTTTAATAATCTTAGTATAGATATAGAAAATGATAATATAGTTACTGTAGCTGATATGAATATAGATAAAAATACGGTGTTTCTAAAAGTAAAAGGTTTAAAGAAAGGCAAAACATCTCTGAGAATAAAGTATAAAGAAGAACAAAGATACGAAGTATTATATGTACATATTGGTAATATAGTTTCATATGAAACCTTTTTTGGTCCAGTAACAGTAGATCTATTTTTAAAAGTTAGTATACTAATACTATCCATTACAATATTTGTAATAATATTAAAAAAATATCGAAAGAGTATTAAAGAAAATCTTTATCAATATAAGAATATATATTATTTAAGTTTATTAATTCTCTTAGGAATATATATAATATCACTACTAATAAATATAAATAACAATGACCTATTATCAATACTAAATCAAACAGTATCAATAACAAATTATTTTTCATTTATCATACTACCTCTAGCCCTTGTAACATCAATATTAGTAACCATAAGTAACATAAGATTACTAATTAAAGAGGGAAGAACTTGGAAAAATATGTTAGGAACAATACTTGGGTTACTATTTATAGCAATCACACTACTACCAGATAGAATATATCAAATAATGTTTTTTTCCAAAACTATAGACATTCATAACTCTAGAAGTATTTGGTGTTACCTATACCAATTTTTAGAAACATCAATATATTTAATTGTTTCTTATTTAGAGTGTGTTCTAATTAGTACAATTATTTTATCTACAAAAGCAGCAAGAAGAATCCCAGCGTTAGACAAAGATTATATTATTATATTGGGATGTCAAATAAAAAAGGATGGAACACTTACACCATTATTAAAAGGAAGAGTAGATAGAGCTATCGCTTTTGCCAATATGCAAAAGAAGATAAAAGATAAATCAATTATATTTATTCCTTCCGGTGGAAAAGGTAATGATGAAATAATATCTGAAGCCGAAGCAATGAAAAATTACTTATTAGAACAAGGTATTAATAAAAAGGATATAATAATTGAAGATAGATCAACTAATACTAATGAAAATATGAAATATTCTTTCAATCTAATAAAAAATAAGAAAGCTAACATAGCATTTTCTACAACTAATTATCACGTCTTTAGATCAGGTGTAATAGCAACTAATAATGGTATAAAAATAGAAGGAATAGGTGCTAAAACAAAAAGATATTTCTGGTTGAATGCCTTCATAAGGGAATTTATAGCTACTATCTATAGTGAAAGAAAAAAACATGTTATTGTTTTATCCCTAATATTATTAATAGAATTAATAATGTGTTTGCTAATATATGCAGCTAATATATTATAAAAGTATTATGAAAAACAATATTGTATATTATAGAATAGTTAATAAAAATGAACTAGATAGTAATAGTGAAACTATTAACTCTAGAAAAGTATTAAAAGATTGCTTAAAATACTTAAATAAAAATCTTCCTGAAATAGAAATATCAAAATATGGCAAACCCTATTTTAAAAATTCAAATATACAATTTAACTATTCTCATACTAAAAACTATATAGCATGCGCTATTTCATACGATACTGTAGGAATAGACATAGAAGAAACAACAAGAATTATAAATGATAAAGTATCTAAAAAATATTTAGAAAATGCAAAAAATAACACCCAAAGAATAGAAAAATGGGTAAGAAAAGAAGCATATAGTAAAATGAAAGGTTTAGGTTTAAAAATGCCTTTACAAGATATTAAACTAAATAAAATAAAAAGTAAAAACATATTATTAAAAAATAAAGACTATATATGTTCCATTTATTGTGAAAATGATAATACAACATTTAAAAAAATAATAAAGGCTTAAAGTCTTTCTTTTTTTATAGAGTTATATTATAATTAATAAAGAATAGGGAAGTGGTTGAATGATAAAATCAATTTGTCTAGGAAGAAATAAATATGAATTAAATTTATTAGTAGATAAGCCTCCAATGGAAGGAACTAGTAATGAATTCTTTAATAAAGTAGGTTGTGGAGGCGGAACTGCTGGTAATATAGCTTATGCCCTAGGTAGATGGGGTATAGGAGTAGCTATTAGTGGGGTAATAGGTAACGATGTCTATGGTAGTAGAATTAAAGAAGAATTTGATAATGCTCACTTAGATATTAGATATCTAGAACAAACATATAGTAACGATACACAATTATCTATGATTGTAACAAATAAGGAAACGAAAAACTACACAATCTATAACATAGCGGATAAATTTGTTTCCATTAAAAAAATGGATTTCGATTTTACTCCGGATTTAACTGTTGTAGATGGATATGATACAGTTGCATCCAAAGCTTTACTTGATAGATTCCCTCATTCTAAAACTGTACTTTGTGCAAACTTTATATCAAAAGAAGTATTTGACTTATGTCATAAAGCAAAATACGTAATTTGTCCACTTCAATTCGCTGAAATGTTTACTGGAATAAAATATGATGGTAAAAACGTAAAATCATTAGCAGAAATATACCAAGCAATAAAAAAGAAAAACCTAAACAGTGAAATAATAATTCATTTAGGTAACGAAGGAACACTATATTGTATAAATAATCAAATAAAAATAAGCCCTTTACTAAAAGTAGAAGTAGTAGATATCCACGGAGATTATGATATGTTCTGTGCTGCTTTTTCTTATTCAATTGCTGTTGATGGCGATATAGAAAAAGCTGTTAAATTTGGTTGTATTGGTGCAAGTTTAGTATCAAGAGGTCTCGGAGCGAGATGTTCTACACCAACAATAGATGAAATTAAAAAATTATATGAGCAGAATTATTAGAGATCCATTCACTTATCATCTTCCTCATTTAGATATACACGGGGAAACATCCTTTACTTGTATCGCTTTAATAGATTCATTCATTAAAGATAACCTAAAATTAAAGAATCCTAAAATAGTGTTAGTTCATGGTAAAGGTACTGGAATATTAAGAAAAGCTACTCATGAATATCTCAAAAAAGATAAACGCGTTAGCAAATACTACATAGATGGAATGAATGATGGAGAGACCATAATTGAGTTGAAAATTGCTTGAAAATACCAAAAAACGCCTAAAATATCGCTAAAAAAGGCGTTTTTTTATGAAAAACTATTGACGATAAACTATTTTAAGTGATAAAATTAAATCCCAATAGGAAAATAGTGCTAAAACACGGACTTTAGATGAATTTGACCTATTTGGGTCCTTATGCTATAATTTCGGTAGTTAAAGGAATTTAGGGGGTATTTATTATGAAAGGATACGTATTAGACTATATTAATGAAAATGAATTCAAGAAATTAGAAAGAGCTTTAAAAAAATATAATATGTTAGCTTACAAAAAACTAAATTTTGAATACTATCCATCATTAAGAAATGGTAAATTCGTTGGAGAACTAACTTCTCAAAATAAAAAAGCAGGTACTGAAAGTTACGAACTTAAACTACCTAGTGATAGAACATTTACCCAAGTACATGGTGATGTAAAATTAATCTATACAGTATATCTAAAAGAACAAACTGTTATGTTAAGTACAATTACACCATCTGATATATTATTAGAAGGTCATAAATCAGAATTAACTACATATAAAGGAATTATGATTTCTAAAGCTAATGCATCTAAAGATAAATTCAAAATTGATTTATTAAAAATGCTAGAAGAAAAATAGAAGTACAAAAGTACTTTTTTTAATTGCTAAAACGCCCATATTTCCTTGACTTTATATATCATCTAATTTATTATAAAAAGCATTCCAATATTTTACTATTTTGCTGTAAATATAATTTATTTATATAGCAAATAGTCTTTTTCTGTATTAAAAATATAGTATAATAATAATAGAATTATAAATGGGGTGAAAAAATGAACAAAAAAAAATCTAAAGCTCAAAAAAAGAAAAAAGCTTTAAAAAAACAACTTAAAAAAATGCAAGCAGAAGCCCTTAGTCAAGTAGAAACAGAAAAAAAAGTAAAAAAACAAGATAATACTAAAACCCAAAAGGTTTTTAAAGTAGTTCATAAGAAAAAACCAAAGAAAAAGGTAGAAACTAGAACTTTTTATGATCAAGAAAAAGAACTAGATTATATACCGCCAAAACATGAAACTAAAGCACCAACCGAAACAGATGCCTTAATTCTTCCAAAACTTAATAAAGATAAAACTGTTAAAGAAAAAAATAAATCTCGTGCTGTAGCTAAAAAAGAAGATGTTTTCTCTAAAATAGGAGAATGGTTTTCTAGTATAGGTGAAGGTATAAGTAAAAAGATAGCTAAAAGAAGAGTTACTAGTATAAAGAAAAAAAGAGTAGAGCAACTAGAATATGAACCAGAACTCCCTGAAAAAGCAAGAAAAGTGCCTAAAAATCCTGTTTTAAAGGTTTTATTCTATATACATGAAAATCTCTACATATTATTTGATACAGCTCTAATAATTACATTTATTATACTAATCCTAGGAATGAATAGAGTATTAGTAATACCATCTAGTACTATTAAATATATAGCATGTATTGTTGGCTTCTTAGGAATAGTAGCTATATCACTAAATAAATATATAAGTGGAAGAATATTTAGTTTATTCCTTCTAGCTGGTATGATAGGTGGTATCTATTACTTAAATTATACTTATGATTTCATAAATAATTTCAATGAGAAACTATACGAATATAGAGAATACTATGTAGTAGCTATAGATAATGGTAGAAATAAATCTATTTATAATATAAATAATAAAAGAGTAGGTTTATTAAATGATAATAGTACTAATGTTGAAAGAGTACTAAATACTAAATTAGAAAATGTTAAATATAAAACCTATACAGATCAAGAAAAACTATATATAGATTTTATTAATAACGAATATAGAGCTATAGTAGTTAAAGAGAATCAATTTAAATATATAAAGAACAATAATATAAATCCCGATATTAAAATTAAAATATTATATAAATTTAAAGTAAATTGTAAGAAGGAGACTTAAAAATGAGTTTGAAAAGATTATTAGCTTTTATGTTTGATCTCATATTAATTTCAATTGTATCATCATTAATTTTTATATCATTCTTTAAAAGTCAATGGCAAGAAGTATCAAACAAAAGTGAAGAATTAGCCGAAATCATAAGAACTACTGGATCAACCGGCTTAGAAAGTAAAACAAAAGAACTTGAAGATAAGTCATATGAATACAACTTATCATCATCAACCAACACTATAATTAATATATCTTTACAAATAGGATACTTTATTTTCCTACAATACTTTCTTAATGGTCAAACAATAGGTAAAAAATTATTTAAACTTAGAGTAAAACCAATTAAAGAAAAAAAATTGAACACTTCATTGTTTGTCCTTAGAGAAATTATTATTCTTGGATTACCATTTCAAATCCTTGATGTAGTATTAATACTTGCTACATCTCAAAATACCTATTTAAAATTTAATCCTTTAATCAGCAACGCTAAATTTATATTATATTTAGCAATAATAGGTACTATAATATTTAGAAATGACGAAAGAGCATTACACGACCTAGTAGGTAATACAAAAGTAGTGTTTGAAAAGGAAGAAAAAACAGAGTAATTTATTTACTCTTTTTTTTATAATATGATAAAATTATAATAGGTGAGAAAAATGAGTAATGACAAATTTATTCAAAATTATGAAAACAATGTAAAAAAAGCAAGAAAGCATTTTTTAAAAGATAAAGATAGTAATAAAATTAATAGAACTAATATATCCTTTTTAATAAGTCTTATACCTATATTACTATCACTATTAACGTTACTATTATTCTCATATAATTTTATAATACTAATAGTAGCATTAATTCTACTAATCGCCTCATCAACAATAATTGCTCTACTAAAAAAGAATTTTAATTTAGAAGAAAATGAATACTTGTTTGAAATAAGAAAACAAGGCTTTTTCAGTGTAAAAGCTTATGAAAATAAATTATATAAATTAGTATTCTCTGATAAAGGTTACTATAAAGAAATCATGCAAGATTTAATAAATGAATATAAGATTACAAAAGACAAAGCTTACTTCATAGAAGACTTAAGGAAAAATACTTATTTAGTATATAATAATGAAGAAAAACAAGAGATACTAATTATTAATGATAATTTAAAAGATACTCCTAAAGTAAATAGAATAGCATTAGAACATATTAGATACTACCGAGATGATGCTATCAATAATAGAGTAATATTAAAAACGGATAACGATGAACTTTATTATACACCTAAATCAAAAGAAGTTTTTGATGCAATATTCCCTAAAAAAGAAATAAATGAAATTGAAGAATATAATCCAAAACTATATATTAATGATTTTGAAAGATTTATGAATAGAATAAAGAGAAAAGAAAATGATAAAAAAGAAAAAGCCTTATCTTTAAAAAACAAGTATTTAAAAGTAATAAATACCTTAGTACTATTAGAAATAATGTTTATCATCTTAGCATATATCTATAAAGATTTTTCTCTACCAATAAATATCATATATACAGTCGTACTAGTAGCTCTTTCTATATATTTATATCTATTCTATTCAATAAAGAATATCTATATTAAAAATGATAAGGAATATATAGAATATCTAAATAGTGATAAAGATAATCAAGATAGATTTAAAGAACTAAAATTAGCTTTAAAAATACCAGATAAAGTAGAAAAGATATATAGCGATGAAGGAGCAGAATTCCTAGTATGGAATAATGCTGGATATTTTCATCTATTCCTAAACCTAATCTACTTTAATACTATCTATATAGTAGTAAAAATTACAGACATCGAATACTACAAAAAAGAGAAGGATTATTGTGAATTAAAATTAAAAGATAATACCTTTAAATTTGAAGAAAACTCTATCAAAGTATTAGCTAAATTATTACCTAATAAAGACTATGACTGGATTAAGGGAATAATCAAATAGCTAAAATTGCTAAATAACTAAAATATGATATAATATCAAACTGAAAGAGGGAATGTAATATGGCACTTAAAAACCTAGAAAGCGTTATTGGAAATTTAAAGACCGATTTAGATTTCACACCATTAACTGATGTTGAAAGGGCTTATAAAGCATTTGGTTTATATTTAAAGTCATTGCCAGCGCTTGATCCAAACCCAGAGGCATCTGAGCCTCAATTAATTAAATTTAATTTACCATTATTACCATCTGGTTGTGACTTAAGAGGTTATAACGCAGATCAATACAGAATTACAAAGACTGAATATGATAATTATTTTAAAAGTATATGTAGAGACGATACTGATGGTATTCCGGTAATAGACAATACTCAAATAATTGCGAGATTTGGAACAACTACTAGTTTATACAGCAAACTAAGAATATTAGAAGAATTAATCGATTCAGATACTAAAACAGAGTTTATAAATATTTTTAATATGCCAAGTGGAGCAGATAAAAAACTTAAAATTAAAACAAGTAGTGGAACATATGAGTTAGATTTAAGCGATGTCCAATTTGAAAAATTAAGAAAAATAACAATTGGTGGCGTTCCTTATCACAATCCAGTAATAAATAATACTGTTATTATAGAAATAAATGATACTGCACCAAATAAAGGTAAAATTATAAAACCAGAATCATCATCTTTTGTTCAAACCGAATTTACAGATAAAATAAACACAGCAAACATACCTAACCATGCATTAGCAGATTATGAAACAGCTGTAGAAATATGGTATAAACACATAGGAATTGAACAAAAGAAATTTAATAATGGTGTAAGATGTCCATACCCACACGAATTAACAACAAAATCGTGGGAATACACTGATTATAATGGAACAGTATATCAAAACATAGACTTTTCCCCATTAACCGCTACAGAAATTAGTGCTTATAATGAAAAGTATAAAACCATATATATTGAAACTGCACGTAGTATTACAATGACAGATACTACTTTAAAGGATAGAGCAGCTTTCAACTCGGCTTATAACCCTGCAGATGTTAATAATTCACTAGATACTCTAGAAAAAATTGGTATAATAAATTCAGCAGAAAAAGCGACCTTAAATAATATTATTGGAAAAATAAATGCAACTCCTGGTGATATGAAAAGTAAAATAGAATTAAAAAATTCTTTCCTACCAGATATAGTACCAGCTAAATATAGTCTTCATATCGATCATGAAGCAGCCAAGTTAATAGAAGACAACAGAGAAACATTCGATAAAATTTTTGAAATAAACGGAACAATAGCTAAAGAACCAATAGAAGAAAAAACGATAAACCTAGCTGGTATTCATACTCTCACTCAATATCATAATGCAATCAGAAACGCAACAGGTTTAAAAATCGGTGTTCTAGCAACATGGGATAAAGTTGGTATAAATAGAGTTAATATTGGCGGAGCAAAAGTAAGAGAACCATTTATTTTCGAAACAACCACATTAACAGAAACAGAAACCATAATACCAATAATAAGAGATGGACATAACGGTACAATCAAAATAAAAGCTACAACAGATGCCGAAAAAGATAAACCAAGAAAATTTTATAAAGAATATATAAAAGACAAAATAAATACAGATAAGACTGCTTTAGTATACCCACCAGCTGCCATAGGAGACACAATCGATGCAACAACATTCTTTAATAATAATGATATTAAAAAATGTGTTAAGTTTGACGAAACTAGTGATGTAGCACAATTTAATGAATTAAAGAACTTTATTTTAAATAACATGATTCCTGATCCAAGTGCAGGTGAAGAATATGCTGAAAGTTGTATAACTGTGTATGTCATACCATCATATGTAATAAATGCTGATATAACAAAGCCACTAAAAGTTAATATTAAAAAATCAGCTTTTGTTCCACCAATGGACGAAACGACATTCTATACTTTACTTAATAAAATAGGTGATTTTGATCAATCTTTATCACAATGTAAAAAAGAACAAACTTGTAATAGAAATAAATTTATTAAATCAGAACTAAATAGAGTACGCACAATAGTACAATCCAAACCATATTCCAGTGATAAAGTAGCAGCTTTAAGCTTAATTACAGAACTTTTATCATATTTGGATGATGTTGACTATACACCAGGATATGTAAAATTTATGGGAGCAATAGTAAGTAATCCGAACGCCAATAATTTTGAAACAAAATTAGAAGAGTTGCTTATTCATTTAAGAAACCTAGGTGTTGAATTAGGAGGGCCAAATACTCCTATATTACCAATAAGATTAAGTACGCTAAGTAAGAGAAGTGACGAAACAGCAAATGCTTACGAACTAAGAATAGCTAAATTATATGCTAAATATCAAAAACCAGATGCTACAGAAGACGAAATACTTCCGGCAGAAGGCAGTGAAAGAGCACCATATCCACATGAACGTATGTCATGGAAGGGTGGAAAATTAAGAGTTGTTTCATCTGAAGCGGAAGTTGATCCTGAATATAAAAATGAAAGCGATTATTATAGAGATAATGTATCTGGAAGAACAGTAGTTCATAAAAGGAGATTAATTACTGGTAGAAAAAGAATATCATTAGAAGAAGAATCACATAAAACATTAATAGAAAGATTAAAAGGATTATTTAATAAATCTATCTTAAAAGGTATGGCTATCGAAAATGCTCAATATGAAGACGATGCATATGCTAATAGAAAAGCGCGAAATTTCGGATTAAGATTACTAGGAGCAGCCGGAATTATTGCTGCTGCTGAAATAGCATTAGCAACAATTCCTAATCCACTACAACCAGTGGCAGCAGCTCATATGGGATGGAGCGTATTAAAAACAGCTGGAATTGGTACATTACAATTAAATGGCTTAATCTCAATATATAATTGGATAAGTGCCGGAAGAAATCACTTAGATAGACAACTTATAGGAGAAATTAATGAAGATTATAGTGCACTTGCTGCAAAAATGGATCGATTAACGAGATATGCGACAGAAAAGAATAGTACAAACGTCGATAATAATAGTGTAATGACAAATGCTGCAGCTAGAGCATTACTAGCAGAAATAAAAAATGATCTTAAAAAGTTGAGAAGTAAATTTGCTAAACTAAGACGTTGCAACAGAAGAAAAATGAAATCAGATTTAACATTTGATTTTGATGAAGTAACAAATAACATAAATTTCGTTGGCACAGAAGTTACAAGAGTTATATAAAAAGGAGAATAAAAATGGAATTAGCTATAGGAGATATTATTACATTAGATTATAAAGATAAATATCTATTATTAGATAAATTAACAGCAAATAATTCTACATATTACTTCTCAGTAGGTTTAAACGAAGAAGAAAATGATATTAAAGAAGATGATGTTGTCTTTCAAAAAGAAATAATAGAAAACAATAATCATTATCTTGAAGTAGTTGAAGATGCCGATTTAATTGAACAATTATATGACGCTTTTGAAGAAAGCCAATACAACCGAGCAATAACAATGGAAAAAATCATAGAAGATTATTTTAAAAGCACAGATGAAAAAATAGCTTAACAGCTATTTTTTTCATGAAATAAATATGCTATAATAAGAACATATTAAAGTATATGGTGATAATTATGGATTTAACTGAAAATCATATAAAGGATTTAGATGATATATTTTATGCAACAAAAGAATCGCAAGGATATGTGAACGCAATAAATTCAATAAAATATGTTTTATTTGATGACGATACAGTATTTAAAGGAAGAGAACCAGATAGTAATAAATATATATACATATCAAAAAACAAAAACGCTCGTAAAAAAGCTATGCTTCTTCAAACAGATGATCTAGCTCAAATACTAATAAAATATTGCTTACAATCATTTGGTTTAAAAAACAAGAAATTTACTATAACGGAAGAAGATTTCTTAATAGATAGAAAACGTATAGCAAGACTTGATTTGGGAACATCAGAAATGGTTGAAGCAGTAGCTTTCGCTTCATTAGGTGATTTCTACGTAGCTTATGATTTCTTGTATTCTAATCATAAACTTCTCTTAAAAGTAGTAGATTCATTAATTGAAGAAAGATATATAAATGATAAAAGAGAAGAATTAGATAACTTTGATGGCATAATATCTAATAAAGATATGGACAAAGAAACAAAATTTTTGTATTATAAGGCATATATTCATTTAGATGAGACATTTTCAGAAATCAAACGTAATAATATAGATTACGTTAAATAAGAAAGGAGAGTTTATATGGAAAAGAAAGAAAGAGTAAAAGCAATAGCAGGCAAAGGAAAAGGATTAATGGGTGAATTTAAAGAATTCATAATGCGTGGTAACGTTATGGATATGGCAATCGGTGTAATCATCGGTGCTGCATTTAAAGGAATCGTTGATGCTTTGACTGAAGATTTCATCAATCCACTAATTAATGGTATTGGTGGTACAGAAGTTGCAGGAAAAGTTGCTATCTATGGTGGACAATACCTAAACTGGGGACATTTTGTTACAGCTATTATCAATTTCCTAATTACAGCATTTATTCTATTTATGCTATTAAAAGGATTTAATAAACTTTCTAATTTAGGTAAGAAAGCTAAAGATGAAGAACCAGCTTCAGTTGTTAAAACAGATGAAACTCTATTACTTGAAGAAATAAGAGATATTTTAAAGAAATCAAAATAAAAATACACATAGTGTATTTTTTTTATCTATAAATTAAAGGACTAAATATTGATGCTAATATTCCTAAAGCAAATAGAATAGCTATTATTAAACCTACAAATCTAATAAATGCCATCTTTCTTTGGAATTTTGTTGTCGATTTTTTCTTTTTTTCTTTTAGAAACTTTTTATAATTTTTTAATTCTTTATTATATTCTTTTTTTTCTTCTTTATTTAATGCTTTATATTCTGATTCAGTTAAAACCTTAAATTTCTCCTTTTCAGCCATAAATATCACTCCAAACTACGTATAATATTAACATAAAATATATCTTTAGTAAATATAGAAATAATGTTATAATTAATAATAGAAGGTGAATAATATGGAAGCATTGACTATTAGTGAAGCAAATCTTAATGCCTTAGAAGACAATCTAGCCGAATTAACTAAGGGCTTAAATGCTGTAATGGCTAATATGGATAATATGAATAATGCTGTTAATGTTATGGAAAACAAAGTTGGCGGTATTGATAATGGCCTTCAAAGTGTCTTAGAGGAAATTAAATCAAATACAATACTAAATAATGCTCGTCAAAACATTATGTTTAATAATAGCATTATTGAAAAAAAATTTGGTTATTACGATAAACTAAGAAGAAATGTCGAAAGTCTTATAGAAGCAGTAGAAAATAACTCAATTGAAAAATCATCATTAACAAACCTAAAAGATAATATAATGATGAATAATCCTCGTTATTGGTTATCAAATGCCACTGTAGCACTAATTTACTGGCTATTAGATGATAAAGAAAGATGCAATAAAGAAATAGTAAATGCTTTAAGAAAAGAAACATATAAAACCTCTTTATTCTTTCTTATTACTAATCTAAAATTAAATAGAAAAGCAACAGCTATAAGATGGTTAAGATACTATCTAAATAGAATAGATCCAAATAATATTAATAATGACTTTGTAACAGTCTTAGACTTAGTAGCAAATGGTTATTTAGGCCTAGATGGAGAAAAAATATTAATAGATAAAATTAATAATTGGATTTTAAAGATGAATAATAATATTAAAGAAAAACAAATATCTAAATGGGGAGAAATAATAGATTCATCCAAAAAAGAAACTTTTGAATTTAATATAATTAGTAAATTTTCTAATAATAATACGATTATAAATAACAATTTAAGTATAATGTCCTCATATATAAATAGCTTAAATGATATAGATGATCTTTTAAATAAAGAGAACAAGAAAATAGATATTGAAGAAGTACTTTATAACCTAATATATGATTATGAAGATGTTGAACAACAATATCGAGAAGAAAATATTAAAAATGAACTAATAATAAAGACGAACGGTAATAAAGAAGAAGCTGATAAAATATATAATCAAAAAATAGTAGAAGTATTAAATAAAACCAATATACTAGATTTATTATTTGATATAACAAATCATAAAGAAAAATACGATTTATGTAATAACGCAATAAAAATAGCTTTCGTTTTTCAAAAAGAATATCTTATAAAAGCGTATGAAAAAACAAATAGTAAGCTTAAAAAAACTGAATTAGTAGTAGAATACGAAGACTTTAAAACATCTAGTATGGATGGCAAAAATATTGAAGAAGTAAAAAAAGATATATCTACATATGTCGATAGCAAATATAAAAGTGAAGATAGAAGTACAATAATAATTCTCATAATAATTAATATTATCGGTTTATTTGCTATAATAATGAGCAAAGATATATCTATATTAAATCTCTCAATTCTAGCAATAATTGTCTTTATTAATATATCTTTAATACTTAAACTAAATAAAAACACCCGTCTGCTAGAAAGAGAAAAAGCATTAAAGAAGAAAAACATTGAAGATTTAGTAGAAAAAGCCTTTGCAGAAATAACTGATTATTCAGACTTTATAAACAAAAATAATGAAGCTTATCAAACACTAATAAGTAGAATGGATAAAATAAATATAGAAAACATAATATCTAATACAGATAGAAGAATTAATACAGGTGAGTAATATGAATGATGAAATAAAATATATAGAAGACGAACCCATACAAAGTGAAGAAACAGAAAAAAAAGAAACAATTATTATTACACCACCTACCTGGAGTATAGAGCCACCCCTAGAAATAGAGAGAAAAGACGATGAACTATAACGAGTGGATAGAAGCCTTAGACACAATTACTAAAACAAGAAGAAATAATATACTCTTAGAAAAGTTAGAAAAAGAAGAAGTAAATGAGAATTTCCAAAAACAACTAAGTGATAGAATAGATAGTGTCATTAGAGAAAAACTAAAAACATGTATTAAAAGAGTAAAAAAAGAAATTAATATGATGTTTAATGATGAAAACTCCTTAGAATTAATAATTAATAATTTCAAAAAAGATATCGAATATATCAAAAGATTAAACCAATTAAAAGCCTTAGATCCAGAAATGAGAGATTATATTAATAATCAAATATACATACTATGTGATGAAATATTTGATTTATTAGCTAATGAATCAGTAAAAATTGATGGTACTGGAATGTATAAACAAATAATTAATAAAAAAAGAATAAAAAGGGATGATATTACATGAACTATAGTGAAGCCAAAGAATACCTAGTAAGATATCTTAAAGCTCGAATTCCTGTTATAACAATTGATACAGTAGAAAAAAGTAGAGCTATAAGAATGCTAAAAGAAATTCAAAAAGAATATACTTTTAACTTTAGATTATTTAAGATGTCCGAAGGAATAACAGATTTAGGAACAAAAGAAGTAATAAACGAAGAAAATACTGTTGCCGGAGCTTTAGAATATATAGCAGATGAATTAAAAACAAAACAAAATATGAATTATATCATCAGTGATATATCTGATATAGATACATCAAATATGTTATCTCGTTTTACAGCCGAAGTAATAGAAAGAGCAGAAGCAACATCTAGTACTATTGTCCTAATTACTAACGAAAATATATGGGATAATATAAGTCGTTTAGGCATTCAATTAACATTAAATTATCCTAATGAACAAGAAGTAAAAGAAACAATTAAAAGACTAATTAATACATATAAAGATCAAATAAGTATTGAGTGGGATGATAGTGACTGTGAAAGAGCAGCCAATAATCTTCAAGGCTTAAGCGAGATGGAAATAAAAAATATCATATCTTCATTCTTAGCTAAGGGAAATCTTACCAAAGATGATCTAAAAGAATTAAAACAGACTAAGAAAAAAATATTCTCTAAAACAGCAGGACTAGAATTAATTGATGTTCCAGAAAATATGGAAATTGCTGGATTAGATAATTTAAAAGATTGGATAAATGAAAAAAAGACTATAATGGATCCGTTAAAAAAAGATGATTTGAAGAGTAGGGGAATAGTACAACCAAGAGGTATTTTACTAGTTGGTGTTCCTGGTTGTGGTAAAAGCTTTTCATCAAAAGCAGTCGCAAGTATGTTTAATTATCCACTATATCGCTTAGATCTAGCAACTGTACAAGGAGAATATGTAGGTCAATCAGAAAGACAGTTAAAAGAAGCACTATCTCGTGCTGAATACATGTCACCATGTGTCCTTTGGATAGATGAAATAGAAAAAGGATTAAATGACTCCTCATCAAGTGTAACAACAAAAATGATAGGGCAATTCCTATTCTGGTTACAAGAATGTAAAAAGCCAGTCTTTGTAATAGCATCAGCTAACAAGATAGATGCCTTACCACCAGAATTAGTCAGAAAAGGACGTTTTGATGAAATATTCTTTGTTGATTTACCAAATAGAAAAGAAAGAATAGAATTAATAAAATTATATACAAAGAAATACTTAAAAGTTGAACTAGGAGAAGGTCTTTTAGAAAAGCTTTGTGATGTAACGGAAGGTTTTGCTAGTGCTGATATTGAAGCATCTTTAAGAGATATAGCATACAAAATGATTGCTAATACAGAATTAAGAATTACAGAAGAAATGTTAATTAACACATTAAGTAGAGTACAATCAATAAGTAAGACCAATCCAGAAAAGATAAATACAATAAGAGAATGGGGTAAACAAAGAGCTTTAAACGCTTCAAAAGAATAAAAATATTTTACTAATTGCTTGACACAAAAAGTGTATAATAATATAATTAATATGTAAAAGCTATGAAGGGAATTGGTATAAATGGAAAAATTAAACGAGCTATTTCAAGAACTTGGAATATCAAAAGTAAGGTTGGCTAAATATTTAGGAGTATCTAGACAAATGGTCTATAACTATCTTGAATTAAAAGATATTAATAAATGGCCTAAAGAGAAAAAAATATTATTATTTAAATTATTAGATATAACTGATGCAAAAGAAATCAATGATTTAAATGTTACAACGGATTACTTAATGGCAGTTGAAAGCCGTTTAAATCAAGGAGTAAAATCATCAGGAGATATAGATAGTAATTTTGATTTAAAAGGTTTAAATAAAGAATCTCAAATCTTACTAAGTGATATAACATATTTATTAAAAGAAAAGCTTAGTGATGAAAGTAATAAAGAAAACTATTATGCAACCTTATATTTATACCATTTATTACAATCTCTAGATAATGTACCAGAGATTAAATATATATTCGGTTATATGAGTAAAACATGTGGATTTACTGATCCAGAGGATTATAAGTTTAAAGATGAAGATAAACAATTCATTTTTGAAGGTATTTTATACTCAGCATTAAATTTATATCATAATGGTGGAGCTTCTCGTTCTAGACTTGCTGAATCACACAGAAGATTCGTTCAAGAAATAGAACAAAAGAAAGAAGAAAAACTAACTAGAACAGAACAACTTAAAATAACCAAGATACAAGCATTAAGAGAACTAGGTTATTCAAAAATGACAGAAGAAAATGCTGTAGAAGTTTTAGAAAAAATAGCTGAAATAGAATCAAGAAAAGCATAGAAGGAAGTGTCCAAATGTTTCCAAATGCAACAAATAATGTAACACCTAGATACGAAGATTTAATAAACGAACTTAGTATAGCAACTAGGCAAATAGAAACAAAAAGGAATAGTATAAAATATCTACAAGAACTACTATCAGAAGCTAAAGATGAAGAAAAACGTTATAGTAGAACTATAGATGCAATATGTAATGAAATAATGATACATTACCCAGATAAAGCAACTCAACCATTATCATATTTACAAGATTCATCTATAAAGGACTACTATCAAAATAAAGATTCATCTTCTAAACAATCTCAAATAACACATTAAAGGCTTAATTTAAAGCCTTTTTTAATTGACCGATAAAATATACTAATATATAATAAATACTCAAAATTATGGAGGCATATATGACAATAAAGGAAAAAGAAATAGTAAGGCATAATCTTACTAGATTAATAAAAGATAGACAAAGTAAGTTAACTAGAAATAAAAGAAAAAACAAAGAAATAGAAGAAGAGTTAGCCAATCTAAAAGAAATATATAATATAGTATTAAAAAGTGAATTCCAAATAGTAATGTACAGAATAGATACATCTAATAAAGAGGAAGAAACTACATATATAATCTATGATGTAGAAGAAAATAAAGTATATGAAATAAAAAAACAAGGAATTAATAGAGAAATCGTACCTGATGGAATAGAGGACTATAGCGAATTATTTGCCGATATAGGAGACAGGTACAATATATGGAAATCTTATCCATTGGAAGAACATATATATAATAACATAATTACCCTATCTGTAATAATGTTCAAAAAAATCATAGAAGAAATACAAAATAAATATGATTGCAATACTTGGGAAGAACTTAAAACAGCATTAGGACATGAAATATTTATGCGAGATGCTAATAAATTCCACATGCTAAATAGTAATACAAATCTAAGAATTAACCCATTTAAATAATTATATTAAATAGAAAAAGAGAATTAAGTTTATCAAAATCACTTTTAAAAGAATTGAGGAACTATCACTTTTTATTTATGGTATAATTATCTTAGGTGAATAGAATGAACAAAAACGCAAAGATTGGCATTTATTATATTGCAACAGGTGAATATAAAATGTTTTTTCCAGATTTCTTAGAATCTGTGCAAAATTTTTTCCCCCAAAATCAAAAAGTAGTTAAATTGATTTCAGATGGTTTAGAAGAATATAAAGGTTATGAAAAAGGAAAAGTTACAGTTGAATTATGTCCAAGAATAAACAATTATCCATGGCCAGTAGTAGCTTTATACAAAATGTGGCATATATTGGAAAGATATGATGATTCATGTGATTATATGTGTTACTTTAATGCAAACGCAATTATATATCCTCACAGAGAAGACATTTTTAATTTAGAAAAATTGTCTACTTCATATCATTCTTTTAACGATAAAGATAATGCATATAATCCATGGCCTCATATTCATTTAGATCCAAATTCAGCAGCTTATATGGAAAACGAATCATACGAATATATACAAAGCGGATTCTTTTTCGGACCCAAAGAAATAATTAAAAACATGTGTGAAGATATAGTAAACATGATTAGAATAGATTCAAGTAGACATATGTTTGCCCAGTGGCATGATGAATCATATTTAAATAAATGGTGTGTTGAGAATAATTTGATTGTTGATAAAAATTATTACATGACTATTTATCAAACAGCTATAGATGAAGAAAGATTTATTTACTTAAGAAATAAAAAGATATATTTTAAAGAAGATAATAAAAGGCTTTAATGAATAAAGAAATTTAATTATTTAAAGTCTTTTTTAATTGACTGAAAATATATACTAATATATAATAAGTACTCAAATTGGTGGTATTAAATATGAAAATAGAAGAAAGAAAAAAAGCTATTGAAGAAGAAGCAGTTAAAATAGCTTATTTAAAAAAAGAATTAGAATTAGCAACTTTAAAATATAATAAATTGATGACTAGTGAATATAAGATAATAATGTTTAAAAAATGCATTACACCACCCAGTATTATAAACGAAGATGATAAAGAATACATAATTGTATTATATGAAGTAGATACAAATATAATTACTTATAAAAAAATAAAAGGTGAAAGTATTAATGAGAATAATAGAGGGGCAATAGATTATACTGAATATTTTAAAGATTATGACATTCCTGAAAATATGGATGAAAACTTTAAAAACTCAGTAATTGATGCAACATTTGCATTTAAAGACCTAGTGTATAATCTTATTCATGATAAAAACCTAAGTACATGGGAAGAAGTAAAAAATAATATAGAAGAAATATTATCTAATGATTACAAAATAATAAAAAATGGATATTATTATAAAAGGAGAAGAAGATAATGAATATTGAAGAAAAAAGAGCAGCAATAGATCATCTAAACAGATTAATTAGTTCTAAAGAAAGAAAAATACAAAGTAAACAAGCTGAAATAGATATATTGCAAAAACAATTAAAAGAACTACAAAATACACATGACATAATCGCTAAAAGTGAATTCAAAATTGCTATGTTTAAAGTAAATATAACTCCAGTTCTTGCTGATGAAGAGGAAGATATAGAATATATATATGTTATGTTGGATGTAGATACAGGAAATGTATATGAAAAGAAAGCAAAAGGTAAAAATCGTGATATAATTCCCGATGGTGGAGAAGACTACTTAGAATGCTTTGAAAAATATAATATGCCAAAACATATGTTTAATGGAAAAACTCCACTAAATACATATGAAATAAGCTTAATAGTACTACTAGCTATATCAGACTTTAAAACAAAAGTAAATCAAATAATCAAAGATGAAAAATGTGAAACGTGGGAAGAAGTCAAATTAGCAATGGATCATGAACTATATACTAAAGATGCACTAACATTCCACATAATACCCAATGAGACACTATACTTTGGAAATAAAAGTCAAAAATAAGATGATAAAATTATCATCTTTTTTAAATATTAACTAAATTTCAACACCCCTATTCTATAATTTTTAGGTAGAGTAGGGATAACCTACACTTATAGCTAAAAATGTAACTATAACAAATTGGAATTCAGTTGATAATTTATACATCTAATTATATCTCGATTCCAATTTTCAAGTCCCCTATTTTCATTAATTCCGAAGTAGGGGAGTAAATAACATATAATTATAACTATATAACTTGTTATAATTATATATAATACAAATTAGAATTGAGACGATAATTCCTCCATCTAGCCATATCTCGATGCTGATTTGCAAATTAATAAATTTATCAAAATAAACTCTAAATGATAAGAATATCATTCTATTGTAGTTCGTTGCCGATTTTCATCCCCTACTTTTAAAAATCTGAATAGTAGGGGAGTTAGACCCTGGAATCCAGATGGTATATTAATCATCTTTTTATATCTCGATGCCAATTTTAGAATTAGAAATAATACATATGTAAATTATAAAAATTAATTTTAAAAATAAAATTAAAATTTTTTAAAAAATTTTTCTATAAATAAATATTTATTTAGATCTTCTAAAAAACAATAAAATTAATAGAGTAGTTATTTATTAAAAGAATCATAAAATATGAAAAAAGGCCGTATCTATAATATATTTTAACTTATAATCCAATATTCGCATAATATATATTATGTTAACTGATAGTAAGAAAGAAGAAAAAAGTATTACTACTCTATTGTAATAATACTTAATAATTAGTCGTTGTTT
>JAEEGL014297176.1_pt1 | contig 25980 bp, 20 predicted proteins | sample 9134231 | NCBI WGS metagenome assembly JAEEGL01 (sample SAMN16246548, study PRJNA631951) | gut metagenome | biome: gut microbiome; feature: rumen; material: fiber-attached | host: Bos | place: Iran: Karaj | collected 2018-10 | reverse complement strand
GGCATACGCTTGTTGTTCTCGGCGATGTAGATACCTTCGGTGTTTTGCAAAAGCACCTTGTTGCCTTCTTCGCTGAGGAATTTTATTAATGCGTTGTTTTTGGGCAAGCCTTTCCACGCTTTCAAAAGTGCGATACCGCCTTTTTCTTTGTCGCCGTTTTTGATATAGTTTTTGGCGTCGATAAGCAAACGGTTTACAAGTTCCTTCTGATGTTGATATAGTTCAACAACTTTTGGCTTAAGATCCATAAACAATTTCATATCGTCGCCGGCTTTTTGTACGGGTCCGCTAATAATAAGAGGTGTGCGGGCGTCGTCGATAAGTACCGAGTCAACCTCGTCGACGATAGCGAATATATGTTTGCGCTGAACAAGTTCGTTGGGCGAAATTGCCATATTGTCGCGCAAGTAGTCGAAACCAAATTCGTTGTTGGTACCAAAAGTGATGTCGCAAGCGTAAGCGTTGCGGCGTTGTGGTGTATTAGGCTGGTGTTTGTCGATACAGTCAACTGTTAAACCGTGGAATTGATAAAGCATACCCATCCATTCCGAGTCGCGTTTTGCAAGGTAATCGTTGACTGTTACCACGTGTACGCCTCTGCCTGTAAGAGCATTTAAGAAAACCGGCAATGTAGCCACAAGAGTTTTACCTTCGCCGGTGGCCATTTCTGCAATTTTGCCTTGGTGAAGCACAATACCGCCAATCAACTGTACATCGTAGTGTACCATATCCCATTTAAGGAGGTTACCGCCGGCGTACCATTGGTTGTGGTAGATGGCTTTGTCGCCTTCGATAACAACGGCTTCGTTAACAGCGGCAAGGTCGCGGTCCATATCGGTAGCCGTAACTTCAACGGTTTCGTTTTCTTTAAAACGTCGAGCTGTATCTTTGATAATGGCAAAAGCCTGAGGCAATATTTGGTCTAATTGCTCTTTGATAATTTCGTCAATTTGTTTTTCGCAAGCATCAATTTCGTCGTAGAGTTGCTCCTGACGTTTAACGCTTAGTGGTTCGGGGCTCTCTAATTCTTTGCGGTACGATTCTAATTTTTGGTTAACCGGCTCAACAGCCTTAGCAATTTGGTAGCGCAATTGACGTGTGCGCTCACGGAGATGGTCGTTGTCGAGATATTGCAACGACGCATATTCCTGTTTAATCTGCTCCAATATCGGGAGAATCTTCTTAATATCTTTACTTGATTTGTCTCCGAAAAGTTTTTTTAAGAGGCCTGTAAGTATACCCATTTTATGTTAAAAGTTTATGTTTCGCTTAGTTATAAAAATTAAATACGCCTTTAGGCAAATTAATCAGTGGCAAAGGTAAGTTTATTTTTGGAATATTTTGTTATTATTTGCGAAAAAAGATTAAAAATTTGTATATTTGTGTTTTTAAAAGGCGAGATATTTGCACCATTATTATATTAGGTGTATTCTTTAACAAGTTACTAATAGATAAAAAATGAAATACAGGTCGGTACAAACAGGCGTTATGGCCATTACTCTTTCAGGCATAGTGTTGCTTGCAGCTATTCTTGTGGGTTATTATAAATATCAAAAAGATAATAACGACAAGCTATATGCAAAGGAACTTGAATCGCGCGACAATCTTATTGATCGTATTATTGTTTCAAAAGAAGACGTTAACCGTAAGGTGATTATGGAAAACTCTGCATGGGACGACCTTAAATCCTACATGACAGAGCCCGACGAAGAATGGATTGAAGAAGAAATTGGTTACATGCTCGAATCGTATCACGCCGCATTGCTTCAAGTTATCGACCTTAAAGGCAAAGTTCATTACGAACGTCGCGACCCATTTTTTGAATTTACTCAGTTTTTTAACTTTAAAGAGAGCGAGTTGGCAACTGCTTTTAAAGATACTTGTTTCAACGAGTTTTTCTTTATCGACGACGAAGACAACCTTTTTCAGTATTACGCCGCAGGTATTGTAAGTAGTGGTGATATTCTTACACGTCAAGAAAAGCCGGTGGGGTACCTTGTAATGGCTATTGAGATAAACGATTCGGTATTAGTAGATTACAGTCAGTCGCTTGGCAATATCCGTGTAGGCAAGGTGGTGGAACAAACTGCAGTTGAAGACCTTCAAACGCAAAATATCCGCAAAAATCAAAATCTTGTTATTACATCAAAACCTCTTAATAATATTTATGGCAACCCTGTGTCGTTTATGTATTTTGTATCCGACAATGAGGTAAAAAAGCTTTTCGACAACTTTGTGCCGGTGTTTGTTGGTGTGTCGGGCTTGTGTATATTTTTGTTTTTGTTGATTTTGCTCTATGTTAAATTCCGAGTTACGGGTCCGTTGAAAAAAATAGGCATTGCGTTTCAAGACAAAGATTCCGAAATTGTGAAACCCATGATGAAGAATCCTACCGAATTTGGTATCTTGTCTAATCAGATAGATGCGTTTTTTACTCAGCAAAACGAGTTGCGCACTCTCAACAAGCTTTTGGAGCAGCAGCACAACGAGGTTCAGAAAAAAAATGAGGAACTTCAAAGACAAAAGGAAGAAATTGCTATTCAGGTAGAAAACGTTAATGTGCTCAATATGCAGCTTTCTGACCGCAACAAGGAGATGGAGATGAAAAACACCAAAATTCTTGTGCAGAAATCGCAAATCGAAGAGCAAGCCACAGCACTTCAATTGCACAAATCGCAACTCGAAGAGCTTTATCACCAAGTGATGACGAGCAACAAGCACTTGTCGAATGCCAACAAGCTTTTGACCGAAAGTCTTGATTATGCCACTTCGCTCAAAAAAACCCTTACCATTTCGGCGATGCCTACCAAATCGGTATTTTCTGATTTCTTTTCGCTTTCGCTTGCCAAAAAACAAGTTAGCGGCGACTTTTATTTTGTAAAGCATACCGAAAACTATATTCTTGTTGCCGTTGGCGAAACTAACGAGCATGGCGCAGCCGGTGCTATTATTTCGAGCCTTGCTATGTATACCTTAGACAAGACAATTACAAACTATTTTGACGAAGAATCTATCCCTATGCCGCATAAAGTGCTTAATAGAATGGCTATGGCTATCGAATCTATTAGCAGAGACAGCAAACTTAGCGACGATGGTATCTATATATCTTTGTTTGTTTACAATATCAAAGCCGGAACAGCATATTTTGCAAGTGCGCGTCGTTCGGTGGTAATTGTGCGCAAAGGCGATTCAAACGAGTTTTTTGGCGACAGCGTGTCGATAGGTCAGTTGCCTGAAAAATTCCGTTTTTCGTGTCAAGAGATTACTCTCCGTCCCGACGATAAAATATATCTTTATACCGATGGATGCACAGGACTTGTCGGTGGTCCTAACAATCATAAGATTATGGCTGTTAACTTCAAAAAAATGCTTGTTAAAAACGCTATTTACTCTATGAGCGAACAACGCAAACAGCTCAAATCTTTTTTTGAAGAATGGAGCAACGGCGAATTTAGCGATGATATTACAATTTTAGGATTTACTCTTTAAAGTTGTTTTTTTATTCTAATTTGCTAACTTTGCACCCCGAACAAGGAACAAACTTTAAATAATGTATAATCAAACAGCAGTAGCGGCAGCAGTACCAAGAAATAGATTCCTGATAACCGACAGTCAAATTGAGGAGAATCGGGAAAACTATACTATGGGATTTGATTTTAAATACGCTGAACTGTTTTGCGAAAAAATACTCAATCCTATACGCGAAGTATGGTATAGGGCTAAGTTTATCGGGTTTGAAAATTTTCCACTACGCAACAATCCCGAATCGCCACTAATTTTTGCCACCAACCATTCTGGAATGGCTTTCCCGTGGGATGCTATTGCATTTATCAGCCGTGGAATCGAAAAACTTAAAGATTCGGCTTCGAGCATAAGGGCATTAATATCGCCAATGTTGACAAAATTCCCTAATATGTGTCCTTACATGATCGACGGACTTTGGTGGAAGGCTGGTTGTATCAACGCCACATTCTTAAACTTTGAAACAGGTATGAAACTCAATAAGAGCAACATACTTATTTTCCCCGAAGGTATCGAAGGCATTGGCAAAGGGTTCGACAAAAAATATCAGTTCCAACCCTTTAAAACATCTTTTTTGCGTATGAGCATACGCTATAAAACTGATATTATTCCATTTTATACCATCAACGGCGAATACAACAATCCGTTGGCATATAATCTCCGTCCGCTTACCAAACTTTGCAAAAAGATTGGACTGCCGTTTTTTCCGGTGGGACCAGTGATTTTTCTTGCAATTTTTCAACCTTGGATTTTTTACGCGTCTTTGCCATCGCAGCTTACTTTTGTGCTTGGCGACCGTATCAAGGCTTACGAAATGACCGACAAACCTTACGACCAACTGTCGCAAAAGGATTTGAAACTTATTGGCGAAAAAATCCGCGTAAAAATGCAAGAAAACCTTACTTCTCTTTCTCAGCAGTACGGCAAAAAATATTACAACTTGCGTAGTTTATTAAAAGCTATGTGGAAAAACAAGAGGTCGTTTTTTAGATATTTCCCGGCATTTTGGCCTCTAACTATGACCTATTTTGATGTCAATTACAAAGAACAAGACGGCAAAGGCACAATTAAATTCTCGTTGAAAAATTGTTTTAAAACAATTTTCCGCCGTCCGATAGTCTTGGCAATGTATTTGCCCGTAATAGGTTGGCTGTTTATAGCGTTAAAAAGTTTTTTTATGCTACGCCGCCGCCAACGTCAAAACAAAAAACAATAGTCATGAGACACCTTATATATATATATGCATTTTTGATGATTGCATTGCTCAATACATCTTGCTATCGCAATATTAGGTATGTGGTAGACGATAAAACCCCTCTGCCTCACGAATATACCGATTCTATTCAAGATTATCATGTGGCAGCTGGCGATATTATTGGCATATCATTGATTTCTACCAACAAAGAGATTAACGAGATGTTTACCGAATATAATCAAAACCGTCAGCAAAATTCATCAAGCAGCGGCAGTAATCGTAGAGGTGGATACATTGTAAGCGATTCGGGTTATGTGTTGCTGCCTATTTTTGGAAACGTAAAGGCTTCGGGCAAAACTATTAATCAAATTCGCAGCGATATCCAACGTCAAGCCGACACCAAACTTATTGATGCTGTGGTTTCGGTAGAACTTTTGAATTTTGATGTCTATTTTATTGGTGCATCGCAAAATACTCGCGTCAACTTTGACAAAACAAGTGTCAACGTGCTTGAAGCAATTGCTCAAACCGGCGGTATTAATTACGACGCAAAACGACGAAAAATTATTATATTGCGCAAAACTCAAGTGGGGCACAAACTCTATAAAATTGATGTTACCGACCGTAACATATTAGAAGCATCGCAGTTTTATCTTCAGCCTGGCGATATTGTGTATATCGAACCCCGACGTTTTGCCGCCATTACCAACGGACTTAAAAACTACACCACTATACTAAGCATTGTAAGCAGTGCGTTAACAACATACTATCTGATTTCGCGGCTTAAATAATATGGACAACGACATTACAACTAACGACCAAAATTCGTTCGACATTAAATCAATATTGTCGAAAGTGCTACCTCGGTGGTATTGGTTTGTGTTGTCGCTTGTGGTATGTTTGTGTTATGCCTATTACAATAATCTCCACATTATTCCGCAATATAGTTGCAATGCCACGGTAATGCTTAAAAACAATGCCAACCCGCAACGTTTGGTTGGTCTTACCGCGCTGGCACCCACTACCGATATCGAAAACGAAATTGGTCAGCTTAAGAGTAATACCCTTGCTCGAATGACTCTCCGTAAACTTGATTTTCAGGTTACATATTATCGCGAAGGTCATTATTCTGCCGATCGCGAACTTTATAAAAACAAACCTTTTGTGGTGGAGTTTGATTCTACCCATATTCAGCCCGAAGGCAAAAAAATTCATGTGCGTTTTGTCGACGATAATATTTTTGAATTATCAATCGGCGATGATAAAGCCATGCGAAAAGCATCTGTGGGCGAATGGATTGAGAGTGATAATATGCGTTTTTGTTTGAAGCTAACCGAAGGCACTCCGCAAATTGCCAAAGGAAACTATTTTTATTTTGTCAAGAATAATTTTGAGGGAATGGTGGCTAAGTATTCCAGCAATCTCAAAGTGCAGCAAAAATCTTCGGGAAGTTCTATCGTTTATCTAACCTTATTTGGCGAAGTGCCCGAAAAACTCGAAGATTACATCAATACACTTTCGCTAACATATCTTGAATATAGTCTCGAACGCAAAAACCGTATACTTTTGCAAACTATTCAGTTTATAGATACAATGCTTATTTCGCTGAGCGACAGTATCAACACTGCACAAAAAGATATTATGCGAATGCAGCAAAACAGCCGTGTAAGCAGCGAAGACGAACTCAAAGATATCGACGAAACTATCAAGAATCTCAAAAATGAAATTTCAGAAACCATCGTTCGTCAAAATTATTACCGCTATCTAAGAGAAGCATTGCAAAACAATGGTTCTCTTTCGTCGGTAGTTCCACCATCGCTTGCCAATGTTACCGACCCTGTGGTGGATGGATATCTGCAACAAATCAACGAAAAAGTTTCCGAAAAAACGGGACTTAAATTTTCGGTGCGCGATGGCGACAATATTGCTCCTTACAACAGGGTAGACTATGATATTTCGGAAATTAAAAAACAATGTACCGAATACGTTATACTTGCCGATAGTATTCTTGAAATCAACAAGAAAAAACTTAATTCGCAAATAGCTCAAATACGTGCATCTGTATCCACAATCCCCGCCGACAAATGGTACGAGATGAAGATTACAAAACAGTTTGACCTCAACAACGAATTGTACAACAGTTTGTTAGATAAACGTTATAATGCTTCTATCACATTTGCATCAAATCAACCAGATGCCGAAATTGTGGATGCCGCTACATGGATTACCCGCTATCCTATAGCCTCTATTGGCGGTTTTAGTTATTCAAAGGCAATTATTATAGGTCTTTCGATTCCGGCTTTGATTATTGCCTTGATGATATTTTTAGAAAACAAAATTACCGATGAGGCTGAAATCGAAAAAGTTACCAAGCAAACTCCCATTGGTCATATACCTAAGAATATGCATCATTCGCCGATACCAGTAAGCGTTCATCCTGCAAGTTCTATTGCGGAGGCTTTTCGTGCGTTGCGTACCAATCTGCAATTTATTGATGCCGACAACAAACACAAGATAGTGTTGATAACGTCAACCGTTAGCGGCGAAGGTAAAACTTTTGTTTCGGTAAACCTTTCGATTATTACCGCTGCCAATGCCAAAAAAGTGCTTTTGATTGGTCTCGACCTTCGCAAACCTCGTATTCAAGAGTATTTTAATATCGATTCTAATGTGGGCATAAGTTCTTATCTTATAGGCGAATGTAGTTTTGAAGATACAATTTTTAAAACCGAACATCCGGGATTAGATTTTGCTCCTCCGGGACCCATTCCCCCTAATCCATCCGAACTTATTGGTAGCGCTGCCATGTCGGATTATCTTAAACGCGCATCGCAAAACTACGACCTTGTATTCATAGATACTGCTCCTGTAGGCATTGTGAGCGATGCTCTAATGCTCAAAAACTATGTCGCGGCGTTTATTTATATTATCCGACAGAATTATTCGCTCAAGTCTGTTTTAAAACTCTACAACGAACTCCGCGATAATGGTTATCCCAAAATGAATATTGTTTTTAATGGTATTGTAAACAAACTTGGCAAGTACGGAAAATATAGTTACCGTTATAATAATTATTATAACGGCTATTACAGCGATGGCGAATCAAAAAAGAAATCTTTTTTGAAAAAATTATTCAAAAAAAATAGATAATGTAAAGTTTTTTTTGCTAATTTAGCACCGTTTAATACTACTTCAAAAATCACTACTTTATGAAAAACTTTGCCGTCAAACTTTACGAGAAATTTAAAGCTACTGCTTTTGGAAGATTTGTTTGCAATCATCCCTATATGGTGGGTTATATGCTTGTGGTATTGCATCTTTGTATCACCAATCAATACCGTGTGTACGATATGTTTAAGGCAAAATCCACTTTGAGCAAACTAAATCAAGAGTATACTTTCTATCAAAATAAAATTCAAGAAGATTCTCTCAAACTTCACAACCTTAAAACCGACAACAACAACTTAATTAAATTTGCTCGCGAGGCTTATCGTATGAAAGGCGATAAGGAGGATGTATATGTTTTAATGTATAAATAAAATGTCGCTAACGCCTCCAGTCTTTACTCTTAATCAGCTTAACAAACTGATTAAAAACGAAATAAGTTCCTCGTTTTGCGAGCCAGTTCATTTTATTGCAGAAATCAATTCGTTTTCGGTAAACCGCAGCGGACATGCATATCTCGACCTTGTGGAAAAATCTTCCGACGGCGACAGCATTATTGCACAACTTAGAGCTACCATTTGGGCTGGAGTTTTCCGTACTATCAAACCATATTTTGAATCCGTAACAGGAGAGCCTCTTCGTGCGGGTATTAAAATTATGGCTTGTGGTAATGTATCTTTTCACGAAGTTTATGGGCTGAGTATCAATATTGTAAGCATTACCCCTGAGTATACCATTGGCGAAATGGCATTGCAGCGCAAACGCACTATCGACCAACTTAATGCCGACGGCGTTTTTGATATGAACAAATCGCTTCAACTGCCAATGCTGGTTTCTAAAATTGCAGTTATTTCGTCGTCGCAGGCAGCGGGTTATGGCGATTTTGTAAAGCAGTTGCAAAACAATCCCCACGGATATAGATTTTTTACATACCTTTTTGAAGCATCGATGCAAGGCGATGAGGCGGAAAACACAATTATCCTTCAACTTGAACGTATCGCCAAATTTGCCCATCTGTTTGATTGTATAGTTTTGATACGTGGAGGCGGAAGCAAAGCCGACCTAAGTTGTTTTGATAAGTATAATCTTTGCGCAAACCTTTGTCAGATGCCTTTGCCAATAATTACTGGCATCGGTCACGACCGCGACGAATCGGTTGCCGACCTTGTGGCAAACACTCCATTAAAAACTCCAACAGCTGTGGCGCAGTTTATTATCGACCGCGCTAATATGTGCGAACGCCTTGTGGATGAAAAAGTTGCGCAAATTAAAACCTCAATCAACAATTTTCTTAATCGCAAGCAAGCCGATTTGGAGCGTATACAGCAAAAGATATTTTCAAACATTCGCTTTAACATTCAACAGCATCGCAACAAGTTGAATTATACCGTTAATGCCATAGCTATGAAAATGAATCACAAGCTGCAGCAAAGTATGCTAAATGTTGAAAATATCAACAACAAAATCAAACTCAACAATCCTGCAAATATCTTGCGCAAGGGCTATTCGTATACAATGCACAATGGTAGTATAGTGCTTTCGGCATCGCAACTTGCTGAGGGCGACACCATTACAACTGTATTCAGCAATGGTTCTGCTAATTCTACCATCACCAAAACATCTCAAGAATGATTACAATAGGACTGATTTCTGACACTCACGGACATCTCGACGATCAGTTTTTCAACTTTTTTGAGCCGTGTAATCAAATATGGCATGCCGGCGACATTGGCTCTCTGGCTCTTGCCGACAAAATAGCTGCTTTTAAACCCCTTGTGGCTGTTAGCGGAAATATCGACGATTATAAAACTCGTTTGGTATATCCTATGAATCAGCGTTTTTACATAGAAGATACTGACGTGTTTATTACCCACATCGGAGGTTACCCGGGACATTATTCTACCTTGGTTAAAGACCTCTTAAAAACCGATCCACCCAAAGTATTCGTATGCGGTCACAGTCACATTCTTCGCGTAATGTACGACAAAAAATATGGCATGCTTGTAATGAATCCCGGTGCCTGTGGTATTCAAGGCTTTCATACGGTGCGTACAGCGTTGCGTTTTAATATCAGCAAAGGCGAAGTTTCTGGATTAGAAATATGTAACCTACCAAGATAGGGGGATAAAAAGTCAAAAACTTATATTTATTTATGAGTTTGTAAATGATAACAAACTTAAATTATAATTAAGTTAGAAATTTGTTTTTTAGCATTTTTTGCTTTCGAGGTTTTGACTTTTAGGTTTTAGCAAAATAATAAAAATTCATTAACAACTTATTAACATACATCATACTTTACACGATACTCGCCGTTAAAATCGAGGTTGTAAACAAGTTATTAACAACGTATTACAATATTCAGTACTGATTATCAGGTATTTAAAAAAAATAAATTTTTTTTTCAAAACTAAAACGTTGATAATTACACCGATAAAACAAAACAAAAAAAAAGGTGTCAAAATAGATTTTTTTTTCTCGAAAATTTTACCAAACTTTACAGCAAAATTCAACGGACTTAGCGTACAAGGAAAAAACAAAATTTTTTAGCAATGGAACTATCGGCACAGGAAATATGGAATAAATGTCTAAATTGTATCAAGGATAATGTACCTGCACAAAGTTATAAGACTTGGTTTGTGCCCATTATCCCCCTTAAAGTTGATAAAAATTTATTGACTATTCAAGTTCCATCTCCGTTTTTTTATGAATACATTGAGGAGCAATATATCGACATTCTCAGTAAGGTGCTCAAACATACTCTTGGCCCCGATGCAAAATTGGAGTACCGTATTTTGGTAGACAGCGGCAAAAAGACTCCTTCTCGTCCTGTCCCTGGTCGTGTTACGGGTACTTACACTTTTCCTGGTAATGCCCAGCAGCCATATTCTGCACCACAACAGCAGCCACAGCAGCAACCGCATTTCTCTCCGCAGCAACCACAACTTGGTCCCTACATTATTCCGGGTATAAAGAAAATCAATATCAATCCGCAGTTGAATCCCAACTACACTATCGACAATTTTGTAGAAGGCGAATGTAACCGTCTTGGTCGTTGTGCAGGAGAGGCAATTGTGGCTCAGCTTAGCCGTACTCCTTACAATCCTTTGCTAATCCATGGCGATAGTGGTCTTGGTAAAACCCACCTTGCTCAGGCTATCGGCAACAGCATCAAAAACACATATCCCGATAAGTTAGTGCTGTATGTTTCGGCAAATAAGTTCCAAACTCAGTATTGCGATGCCGTAAGAAGCAACAACCGCAACGACTTTATTCATTTTTACCAAATGCTCGACGTCCTTATTATCGACGACGTGCAAGAATTTGCCGGCAAACAGAGTACTCAAGATACATTTTTCCATATTTTCAATCAGTTGCAGCAGAGCGGCAAGCAGATTATACTTACTTGCGACAAAGATCCTTCCGAACTCAAAGGCCTTTCTAAACGTCTTTTGAGCCGTTTTAAATGGGGTCTTGTAGCTGAAATTAAAGTTCCCGATTTCCCCACTCGACTCAATATCCTTCGTAAGAAGGCTTACAACGATGGTATGGAAATTCCTGAAGATGTGCTCGAATTTATAGCTCAAACTGTTGTTTCTAATGTTCGCGAACTCGAAGGTGCTTTGATTTCTATTCTTGCCCAAAGTACGCTCAACCACAAGGAGATAACTCTCGACCTTGCTCGTAGCATTCTCGAAAAAATTATCCGCAAGCCTAAATACGACCTTACACTTGACTATATATTAAAGGTGGTTTGTGGCTATTTTAAGATGAATCCCGATGTGCTCAACACCAAGAGTCGCAAACGCGAGATTGTGCAGGCGCGTCAGTTGGCTATGTATTTTGCTAAAAATCTTACCAATAGTTCGCTTGCTGTTATTGGTGCGCAAATTGGCAATCGCGACCATTCCACAGTGCTTCACGCTTGCAAAACCGTTGCCGACCTTCTCCAAACCGATAAGCAGTTGAAGGCTATTTACGACGAAATTGAAACCAAATTGAAATACGCAAATTAATTTTCGGTGTAATTTTTGTTGCTGTTTTCGTTAGATTTTGTATATTTGAACATTAATTTTAACGATAACAAACTATGCTTAAAAAGATATTTGCAGCTGCCGTTTGCGCAGTTATGGTTTCCTCTGTGGCTGAGGCACAAAAAGGTTTTGCCACTCACCTCTTTCCTGAAATCTGGACAGGAGAGCAGTCGCTCAATATCGACTCTGAATGTAACAAAGTTGAGGGCGATTTTAACAAAGATGGTATCAACGATCTTGCTGTAATTGCCTTGCCCAAAGACCCTATACACATGCGCACACGCGACGATGGTTATGTTTACAATTTTAATAAGCGAGTTTTGGCAATATATTTTGGTGGGCAAGACGGCAAGCTAAAACGTTTTAAAGAATACAACAACACAATTCCTGGCGGCGACGAAGAAAACGAAGACTGTTCGCACGAAATTGATATGAGCGTCAATGCCAAAGGTGTTATCCGTATCAGCGTTGGAATGTTTTGTTCTGCCGGCGGTGCTGATGTGCCTAAAACTGAGTATGTTTACCGTTATCAAAACAACGACTTCTTTTTAATTGGCAAAGATTACGGTTCGTTTTCGCGTTACAGTGGCGAGGCTGAGAAAGTTAGCGAAAACTATCTAACTCACAAAAAACAGACTATCACCTATAATATGTTTGACGAGGGCAACGAAAAGGAAAAATGGACAACCTTGCCTTCTAAACCTCTTGAAAAACTTGGCGCTAAACTTTTAGAACCTTTCTCTGAATAAAACAAACCACCATGAACCTAACTTATCAAGAAGCTGAAAATTATCTTTTTACACAGTTGCCTGTATTTGAACGTACTGGCGGCAGTGCCTACAAGCCCGGTGTGCAAACCGCTACCGAAATCGACCGTTTTTTCAACTCTCCGCATCAAGCTTACAAAACTATTCATATTGCTGGAACCAACGGCAAGGGTTCTGTATCTAACTTTGTTGCATCTATTTTGCAAGAGGCTGGCTACACGGTGGGTCTTTTTACTTCGCCGCATATTGTTGATTTTAAAGAACGTATACGTGTTAACGGCAAAAAAATCGACGAGCAGTATGTTACTGATTTTGTTAACCGCTATGCCGAGCAGTTTGCTCATTTGAAACCTACTTTTTTTGAACTCACCACTGCATTGGCTTTTGAATATTTCCGTTTTAAGCAAGTGGACATTGCCGTTATTGAGGTGGGAATGGGCGGACGTCTCGACAGCACCAACATTATTACGCCGATACTTTCGGTGATTACTAATATTGCATTGGATCATACTCAATTTCTTGGTTCAACGCTCAAAGAAATTGCTGGCGAAAAAGCTGGTATTATCAAGCGTGGCGTGCCTGTGGTGGTAGGGGAGAGCGATTCGCGCACCAATCCTGTTTTTCTCGACAAGGCAGAGCAGATGGAAGCTCCTATTATTTTGGCTTCTAATAAGTTGTCGGCTTCAACGGGACAAATTTCTCCCGATGGCGTGCAGTTGTTTAATGTTTTTTGCTGTGGCGAACCTGTTTATCGTGGTATCAGATGTGCTCAACTTGGTGTATATCAACAAAAAAACATTGTTACTGCAATTGCTGCGGCTGAACAACTGAAAAAATTGGGTATTAACCTTACCGAGAAAAATATCTACGATGGATTTGAACACGTAAACCGCAATACAGGATTTTTTGGACGTTGGCAAGTGATTGATAATAATCCGCTTACGGTTTGCGATACTGGTCATAATCCTGCCGGAATACAATATGTTGCCGAGCAGCTCAACGCTCAAAGCTGCAAAACTTTGCGCATGGTAATCGGTTTTGTAGAAGACAAAGATATTTCTTCTATTTTGAAACTTTTACCCAAAAATGCGGTATATTATTTTGTTAATGCCGACACCAAACGCGCATTACCTGCTGCTCAATTGTGCGAAATGGCAGCTCATTATGGACTTTCGGGACGAGCATATTCGTCGGTAACCGAAGGATTTGCAGCTGCTAAAAAAGATTCTGCCCAAAATGATTTCATTTTCCTCGGCGGAAGCAACTATGTAGTTGCAGAGATATTGAAATAACCTTATTTGTATAAACCTTTAAATATAATAATTATGAGAACAGACATTAGTAATGACCTGCCTAAATGCCGTATTATATTTATTATAACGGCTATGATGATATTGTTTGGCAATAACATTCTTTTTGCACAATCTAACCCCATTTATCAAAACGGCAATGTGAGCATTATTCAAACGCCCGAAGGTTGGCAAATGCTTCACGGTGAAAACGTAGTTGGTCATGGCGAAGGCAACTTGGATATCAATGACTTGCCTCCTGCGTTTAAATCACTGCTTGATAATTATGCTAAGTTACCATTGTCTGTTTCTAAGAAGAAGCTTTCAAAAGACGCTCCTTCGCTAAGTGCTCAATATGGACCTCTTCTTCGTACCGCTTGGAATCAAAGAAGCCCATACAACGATTTGTGCCCGCTTATTACCGATACTGATGGTAAACAAAAACGTGCAGTTACTGGTTGTACGTCTATTTCGTCGGCTCAGGTAATCAATTTTTTTGGATATTGTAACAAAATAGATGTTAGCGGGCAGAGCTATACAAAAAATGCCGATAATTTGAGCGCACCGTATCTTTCTAATATAGAGTTGCAATCCGACGGCAAACTTACCTATGATTATGCATATTCTTATACTCCTGATTTTGAGGCTATTAATAGCGATAATGGAGAACTTGCCAAGTTTATATTAGCATTGTCGCTTGCTCAAAAAGCCCGCTATGGAATCGACGCCACTACAACAACCCATGCCGATCAGATTTATGCTTTTAATAATTATTATGGTTATTCATGTCCCGACATGACTGATTGCGAAACCAACCTAATGGAAACTCAGGGCATCAAAGATGCTATTATGAAAGGTTGGCCTGTGATTATTCGTGGTAAAGATAGTGAAGGAAACGGACACTCTTTTATTGTTGATGGTTACAATGGTACTGAATTTCATATTGACTACGGTTGGGGAGGAAAAGGCAACGGATGGTTTACTGCCACCGATTATCCTGTTGGTCATCAGTTTACTACGCCACATCCCAACATCGAAAATTTTGCATATCTAAAACCCAATCCAAAATATCTATATATAAAAGGTGTGGGCAACGATTACACTCAAAGGTTTGAAATGCAGCAAAGCGGCTCTAATAAATGGTCGTATTGCCAAAAAGAACCCGTTGACCTTGCAGCTGGTACTTACGAGTTTTATTTTGAGTACGCCGACGGTTCAAAAATAGCACCTTATACATCTGAAACCATTGAACTTAACTCTTACACAAGTCCTTTTAGTTGCACTGGTTTATTTTCTTCTCAATCTGCCAAATTTACACTCGAAAAAGGTTATAAACTAAATTTTTGGCACAAACTCAATATGGGTGAAATCATGATTGAGGGAATAGATTTTAAAGTTGACATTTCGGGTAAAGTTTTGGATTTGAAGGGAAATCCTGTGGCTGGTGCTATGGTAACTTATTCTAACAATATGCCTATTATTACGGAAGATGATTCGTATCCGATTACCACTATCAATTGGTCAGTTCCAGAATATCCTTCGTGGCGAACCAATACGTTTACCTCTTCGAATAATTTGCTTTCTGGTTTGGATATTTATATTCATTCTAAGAAAGGTAATCCTGGACCACTTACTGTTGCAATTTTAGATTATTCCAACAAGGTAGTCTGGAGTAAGCAAATTGCTTATGATGACGTAGTTACTGGCAAATGGATGCATATTGATTTTGACCAAACTGTTTTTGTTGTTCCGTATGATCCATATTTTGTGGCACTTGCATCAGAGGATTGGTCATCTGGTGTTAATTCATATTATACCAAGTGCGATGACACTGAAGAACATAATATTGCTTTCCGTACATATACATCTGATGTTCCTTTTTTAAAAACAGCTTCTGATGGAAGTTATTCATATCCCGTGGATAAGTATTGGAGTGGAAAACTCTATGCTTATAACAACGATATGGTTTTCAATTCATTGGCTTTTAAAAATGTTACCGATAATATTCCAAATAGTGATTTTACTCAAACAGGTTTTACCTATATAGATATCGCAGGAAGGGTTTTGGATAAGGATAATAATCCCATAGAAGGTGCAGTGGTTACAACAGCTTTGGCAATTCCTCTTTCTGTTATCGACCAGAATAATCCCACACCAAGCAGTAATGGTTATCGAATTAAGGTTGAGGGTGTTACTAAGGAGTTTATTCCTACTAAGAAATATCTCACTCAGTTAGACCTTATGTTTTTCCGCACGGGCGACCCGGGAGATCTCCACATTTCTATTATTGATGCTTCGGGTAATACACTTTGGAGTCAGGATTATAATTCCGCTCCAATACCCACAACCAAAAATTCTAATTTTGTCAACTTTAAGTTTGGTAAGTTAATCGAAGTTACACCGGGTGATAGTTATTACATCAAATTAACGGCAGATGTTTGCACCGACGACGACCGTTGCAATTATTATTACGATGAAACTAACAAACAGATGGTTTATCAAGTTTGGGGTTGCGATGATTATTATGTATCTACCGACGCAGATGGCAAGTATACTTACCGTACCGATGGAGGTTTTTCTGGCACCATGAATGCTTATTTCCAAGATAAAACTTTTGGTACAATTACCTTTGCCGAACAATACGTAAACAAATCGGATGTCGATTTTATTGAAAATGCTTCTTCTATTGTGTTTGATGCCGCTTTAAAATCTATAACCGTGAAGCCTCCTTTTAAAACTGATTATTTTATTGGCGAAAGTTTTGACCCTGATGGCTTAGAAGTTAGTGCAGTATACGACAATGGGGCTGTAAAACCAATTGCTACTGGTTTTGATATCGTAGGTTTCAATAGCAATACTGCTGGTGCTAATACTATTACGATTAAATATGGCGAGTTTTCTGCCAACTTTACTATTAATGTATCAGTTCCAAAAGAGTATACAATTACCTATATTGTTGCCGATACAGTATACTACACTTTAAAAGTTTCTGAAGGACAATCTATTACAGCTATCACATCACCCATAAAGATTGGTAGTGAGTTTATGGGATGGACACCACGTTTACCCGAAACCATGCCCAACAAAAATCTTGAAGTGCAAGCCGATTGGGAACCTATCAATTATACTTTGTCGTACAATGTGGATAATGCATTGTTTGGCGAAATTGAAAGTTACTATTATGGCGATGCTGTAACTATGCGCGAAAAACCTGTGAAAGATGGTTACACTTTTGTTGGTTGGGATATCACTTTGGAAACCATGCCCGCTTATGATGTAGTTATTAAAGGACATTTTGAGAAAAATCAGCCTACTCCTGTTGCCAACATCAATGCTGGGTCTACAAAAGTATGGTCTAATGGTGATGTAGTTTTTATAGAAACTATCGCAGGGGCTGATTACAAAATCATCGACCTCGGCGGGCGCGTTGTAAAATCATCGTCAACTAACTCAACACGCGAGGAAATTATCCTCAACCGCCTTGGTATTTTCCTTGTAATTGTCAACGCTAATAGTTATAAAGTTTTGCTTACTAAATAGTAATTTGTATTTTTGCAGCGTAACAAAAAAACATAATATCATGCATCAACTTGTAGACGACCTTATTAAAATAGCAATTGCCGAAGACCTTGGCGATGGCGACCATACTTCTTTATCTACCATTCCCGCCGATGCGCAGGGCAAAGCACGACTTATTATCAAGCAAGACGGTATTCTTGCCGGTATCAATGTTGCTTTGGAAATTTTCAAGATTATCGATAAAGATATCAAAGTAAATATATTGCTCAACGATGGCGCAAAGGTGAAAAAAGGCGACATAGCTTTTACCGTTGAGGGACGTGTAATTTCAATTTTGCAGGCTGAACGTCTTGTGCTCAACTTTATGCAGCGTCTTAGCGGTGTGGCAACTCAGACACATATCTATGCCGAAAAAATTGCCGACCTCAAAACCAAAGTTCTCGACACTCGCAAAACCACTCCCGGCATGCGTCTTCTTGAAAAAGAGGCTGTAAAAATTGGCGGAGGTTGCAATCACCGTATCGGTCTTTTTGATATGATTCTTATTAAAGATAATCACGTTGATTTTGCCGGCGGTATCAAAAATGCTATTCTTGCCGCTCAAAACTACTGCAAACAAAAGGGTAAAAATCTTGACATTGAAATCGAAACCCGCAATTTCGACGAAATCCGTCAAGTGTTAGAAATCGGCGGCGTTCGTCGCATTATGCTCGATAATTTTAATGTAGAGGACACCAAAAAGGCTGTTGAAATGATTGGCGGACGTTTTGAAACCGAATCGTCGGGAGGTATCACACTCGAAAATCTTCGCGATTATGCTCTTGCCGGAGTTGATTTTATATCTGTGGGAGCTCTCACTCATCAAATCAAGAGTCTCGATATGAGTTTAAAGGCAATGTAATCAAATTTTGAAAATCAAATAATTAAAGCGTACCTTGTGTACGCTTTTTTTGTTGAGTATATAAAAGAAAGAGGAACATAATCACTATGTTCCCCTTAGCTAATTATTAACCTAAACCTTTATATTATGAAAAAAACATACTTAAAAATTCTCCTGTCTTTTATGATGCAAAATTATACTGATAATTTAATCTAACAAAATAATTGATGTTAAAAAACGTTAATTCTTAAAACTTTTTCTTTCTTTATTCACAATGTAATTTTTTATACGTGGATTGTTAGATAATGTTTCGGATTTTTTATATTTTTGTGCAGAAAAAATAAAAATAATTATGTCAGATTCAAATATTGTAAAAAAGGTTACCACACAAACCTTTCAGCAGATGAAGCAAAATGGCGAAAAGATTTCGATGATTACCTGCTACGATTACTCTACCGCTAAATTATTTGATGCTGCTGGCATCGATGCCATTCTTGTGGGCGATTCGCTTGGCAATGTAATGATGGGTTATTCAACTACTTTGCCTGTTACGGTAGATAATATGATTACATACGCTGCGAGCGTGGTTCGCGCTGTTAAACGTGCTTTTGTGGTGGTAGATATGCCTTTTGGTTCGTATCAAGGCGACCCGAAACTTGCCGTTAGCAATGCTGTTAGAATTATGAAAGAAACTGGTTGTCAGGCTGTTAAGATAGAAGGTGGTCAAGAAATCGAAGAGTCTTTTAAAGCTATTCTCTCGGCTGGTATTCCTATTATGGGTCATCTTGGCTTAACTCCTCAAAGCGTTAATAAGTTTGGTGGTTACGGACTTCGCGCTAAGGGTAACGAAGAGGCTCAAACCTTGTTTCAAAACGCTCAATTGTTGCAAGATTACGGATGTTTTTCGGTTGTGTTAGAAAAAATTCCTGCGCATCTTGCCTCCGAAGTTTCCAAAACATTGACGATTCCTACCATTGGTATTGGTGCTGGCAACGAATGTGATGGTCAAGTGCTTGTATATCAAGATATGTTGGGTATTTCTGATATGGTTTTGCCCAAGTTTGTACGCAAATATGCCGATTTGTCGTCGGTAATCAAAAATGCGGTTTCAAACTATGTAAGCGACGTTAAATCAGGAGCTTTTCCTTCTGCCGAAGAATCGTATTAGCATGAAAAACTTTTCGCGGCTTATATTATTATTGTTGGTTGTTTCAGGATGTTCTGAGCCTGAGGTGGTGTTTAATACATTACCTTCGGGAGTAGAATTTGCATATATTGTTTGCAACGAGGACAGCGCTACTGCCCAAGCCGGCGATGCGTGGAATCTTGATGTAAGATATTACGACGAAAACGATTCGCTATTGTTTGATAGCAAGAGCGTTACCTCTAATTTTACGATGGAATGTCCCGCCGATTCGATGGTTGGCTGTGTTGAAGAAGCTCTTCATCTTATGCATAGTGGCGACAGCATGATTATTAAAGTAGATGCCGAAAAGTTTTTTAATGTTTCGCGCGGAATTGAGTTGCCCGATTTTATCAAAAGGGGTAGCAAACTTACATTTTATGCCAAATGCAACGGTATTGTAACTCAAAAAGTGCTTGAAAAGCAGTTTGGCGAGTATATCAGCAAAATGATGGCAAACGAACAAATGCTGATTTCAAACTATATCGAACGCGAACAGATTGCCGCTGTACCTTCGCCCACAGGTTTGTATAAAGTTATTTTGACTCCGGGCAAGGGCACGCAAACAGCTGCTAACAAAACCGTTACGGTGCATTATGTTGGTATGTTTGTAGAGGGAACCGAATTTGATAATAGTTACAAACGCAATCGTCCTTTTACGTTTAAACTTGGTGAAGAACTTGTAATTCCGGGTTGGGAAGAGGGTATCGCCACTATGAAAAAGGGCGAAAAGGCTCGTCTTGTAGTTCCTTCAAACCTTGCATACGGTCCCGAAGGTACAAAAGGTATTCCGCCTTTTTCTACTTTGATTTTTGATATTGAAATGATTGATTTTAAATAAGTTATGAATAAAATTATTGCAAAATACACACTGTTTTTTTCGTTCTTGGCATTGATATTTGCTCAGGTAACATTGCCATCGTGCAATAAGATGGATCAACGCGAGGATGCCGAAGAAACACAAATCACTAATTTTAAAAAGTCGATAGCAAAAGACACTCTTAATGTGTACGAAATTGATGGTATTATTCTCGATATTCAAAAATTGGGAACCGAGGAATATATGCCAGACGACACTTTGACGCTGATTTTTACAGGTGTTGCTATGCAACGTAATGTTACTTTTGCCAAAAATGATACCGCTCGTGTTATTTACGGCGATAATAATTTGATAGAGGGTTGGAAAATTGCACTTCCGTTTATCAAGAAAAATTCAAGTGGTATTCTTTTGGTAACTTACAACAAAGGTTACGGCAAAGAGCGTGTAGGTGTTGTAGAACCTTATTCTACTCTTAAATTCACTTTTACAGCTCAGTAGGCTAAACGATAAAACCTTCGTTTTCAAATCGTTCGCGGTCTTGATCTATTTCGTAAATTGATTCTGGTGTGAGCATATTGCCAACAGTAGAACCGTTAATGCCAGCTCTAAGTGCTTCTTTTTCAATAATTTTTATCATTCCTCTGCCTCCGCCCAAACGAATGTCGGCACGTGGGTTGATAAATCTGTAAACGGCTATAGTTGTGAGGATTTCTTCGCTACTTGCAGGGGTTGCCTCGGCGGTTTTAAAGTCGTTTTGTGGACTTATAATATGTATTGGGATAATGTTGATACCAATTTCGCGAAGTTTAATTGCCACAGCAATGCGTTCTTCCATTGATTCGCCAATGCCTATAACCACACCGCAACAAAGGTTAAAACCAAGTTCGGCTGCTGAGCGAAGTGTAGCTATTTTTTGTTCGTAACTGCATGATGTACAGAGTCTTTTGTATAATTCCATCGAAGTATGCAAGTTGCATTGGTATGTGGTAATGTCAGTTTCGTTTCGTAGGCGTTTGAGCTGTTCGCGGCTAAGATTGCCAAACGATGCACAGAGCTTTACTCCAATTTTTTCGTGGATGCTTTTACTTAATGCAATTATGTGATTTAGTTTATCTTCGGTAATATTGTTGCTTGTAGATGCAAGCGAAATCCGCTTAACATTTTTTTCTGTAATTGTTGTTACATGTTTGATGGCTTCGGTTTCTGACATTAAACCGTATTCGTCGATTGGAGTAGACGATTTTTGACTGTAAGCGCAAAATTTACAGTCTTTTATGCACTTGGTTTGCTCTACTTTCAACACTCCGCACATCTCAAACCTCCTGCCTTTAAACTTGGCTCGTATTTGGTTTGCGCTGTAATAAAGTGCCTCTATATTAGATGTTTGCGACAGAGCAAATGCCTCCTCAGCGGTTATTTGGTATCCAGCAAATATCTTGTCTTTTAATTCTTTGATTTGCGCAAAATCCATATCGTCAATTTTTATTCAAATGCAAGTTTTATTTTTTGATATTCTGATTCAAAATTTGGTGTAAATATCTGTTTACCAATATTTTGCTCAATTTCTTGTTTTGTCCAAAAACGTCCGTCGTCAATTTCATCTACCGAAATAATTTTTGGCTCTTCGTAATGACATTTGTAAACGTTGATCATCTCGGTTTCTACCTTACCTTCCCAAAGGTAACGCATTATTTTATCAAATTTGCCGTTTTCTACGCCGGCTTCTTCCCAAGCTTCGCGTATAAGTGCTTGATTTTCTGTTTCTCCAAAAACTATATGACCTCCAACGGCGGTATCCCATTTGCCGGGCTGAATTTTTTTTGCCATCGAGCGTTTTTGAAGGTATATTTCTCCTTTTGAATTGTAGATATGTACGTGAATTACAGGATGAACTAAGTGCGAGCCGTTGTGGCACTCGCTACGCCAAGCTTTGCCTATTACTTCGCCTTCGTTGTTAAGTATGGGCAACATTTCTTCTTGGTCTGCCGAAATATGTATTTGTTCTGGCATGGTTTTTTGTTTGCAAATTTAAAAAAAAGATTGTTTTCTTTGCGAGTTTTTCACGGTTTTTGTTTGTAAAAGTTGAAATCTCTATTTGGAGCGTTACTATATATATAAGGTGTATATTTCCGAAAAATTATAGTAATAATGCTTCTGAGTGTGATATTTCTGCAAAAAAACTCTTAAAATGATAAAGTTGCAAATTTTTTTGAGTGTTTTTTAGTTTTATTGGTTAAAAAATTTATACATTTGCATAATAAATCAAGACAGATAATATGGAATTGACTGAACTAACCGCCATATCACCGGTAGACGGCCGGTACAGAAACAAAGTTGACGAAATTGCCGAATATTTTTCGGAGTTTGGACTTATTAAATACAGGGTAATGGTAGAAGTGGAATATTTTATCGCTCTATGCGAAATTCCATTGCCACAGCTCAAAGATTTCAACCGTGCGCTGTTTAAGCCCTTGCGTGCCGTATATCGCAAGTTTGAAACAACTGATGCGCTGAGAATCAAAGAGATAGAAAAAACTACCAACCACGATGTTAAGGCTGTGGAGTATTTCTTGCGCGAAAAATTCGATGCTTTAGAAATCCCTCAGTATAAGTCGTTTATACATTTTGGACTCACTTCTCAAGATATCAACAATACAGCTGTTCCTTATTCGTTGCAGGCGGCTTTCAATAATGTGTATCTTCCTTTGTTAGACAAAGTTACACTTCAACTTTATCACCGCGCTGGCGAATGGGCTGATGTTTCGATGCTTGCTCGTACTCACGGACAGCCAGCAAGTCCCACACGCTTAGGCAAGGAGATTGAGGTTTATGTAGAACGCCTTCAAACTCAGATGGGATTGTTGAAACTTGTTCCCTTCTCTGCTAAATTTGGTGGTGCAACAGGTAATTTCAACGCTCACCACGTGGCTTATCCCGAAATTGATTGGACAGTTTTTGCCAATTCGTTTGTAAATCATGTTCTTGGTTTGGAACGTAGCCAAGTTACCACTCAGATAGAGCATTACGATAATTTTGCTGCTTTCTGCGATGGTATGAAACGTATTAACACTATTCTTATCGACCTTTGTCGCGATATTTGGATGTATATTTCGATGAACTACTTTAAACAGAAACTCAAAGCAGGAGAAGTTGGTTCGTCGGCTATGCCTCACAAGGTTAACCCGATAGATTTTGAAAACGCTGAAGGCAACCTCGGTATCGCTAACGCTATATTCACACACTTGGCTCAAAAACTACCGGTTTCGCGTTTGCAACGAGATCTTACCGACAGCACTGTTCTCCGCAATATTGGTGTTCCGATTGCTCACACTATGATAGCTATGAAATCTTTGCTTAAGGGTCTCGACAAGTTGATTCTTCACCAAGAATCTATCGATGCCGACCTCGAAAGCAACTGGGCAGTTTGCGCTGAGGCTATTCAAACCATTTTGCGTCGCGAATGTGTGCCAAACGCTTACGAAAAACTTAAAGAACTCACCCGCGTAAACCGTCAGATAACCGAAGAGGATATTCACGGATTTATTCAAACCTTAGACGTAAAAGACTCTGTTAAAGAGGAACTTATGAAAATTACTCCGTTTAACTATACGGGAATTTAAGGTGAAGTTTTTTCTTACGATATTTCTTTTGATGTCTGCGGTTGTGGCTCAATCGCAGACTCTTAAAATAGCCTTATTAAAGTATTCGGGTGGTGGCGATTGGTATGCAAATCCTACGTCGCTACCCAATCTTGTTAATTTTTGCAATCAAAACCTTAAAACCAACATTAGCAATGATATACCTACTGTTGAGCCTGGCAATGCGGAGATTTTCAACTATCCGTTTGTTCACGCTACAGGACACGGTAATGTTGAGTTTTCGGCTTCTGACATCGAAAATCTAAGGCTTTACCTTATGTCGGGTGGTTTTCTCCATTTCGACGATAATTATGGAACACGTGATTTTGTTTTTCGCGAAATGAAACGTGTTTTTCCTGATAATCCTTTGGTTGAGATTCCATCATCGCATCTGATATTTCATCAAAAATACCATTTCAACAATGGTTTGCCCAAAATTCACGAGCACGACAATCATGCTCCTGTGGCTTTTGGTATTTTTGTGGAAGATCGCCTGGTTTTTCTCTATACTTGGGAATGTGACCTTGGTGATGGGTGGGAAGATATTGAGGTTCACAATGATACACCACAAAAGCACTTAGAGGCTTTGCAAATGGGTGCAAATATCATTGAGTATGTTTTTAATCACAATTGATTGTTAGCTAAGTATTTATAATAGTTGCGCTTATCTTTTAATAAGCCACAAAACCGAATTTTTTTACATGTTGCGGCATCTCTTGCACAGCGCGGGTCATTACGCCCTTGGCAGTATAATTTGGATGAGTGGCGATGGTGCTTAGCAGCCAAAGTTCAAAAACAAAACTATTCATAAAGTCAACATCGCGTGTATATCCGGTAATCATACGCGCATTTGTGTGCTTTTTAAACGCCTTTATTTCATCTTCTTTCATACGGAGCGAACTGCACGATCCAAAATGAACATTGCGGTTGAGGAATAAGTTTTCGTGTTTGTTGGCAAATGTGCGTAAATTAAGGTTTACACCGTTGGCAAACTCAATGGCGCTTTTGGCTCCGTGAAAACACAGATATACCATATCGTAAGCCGAGTACGAACTATAATTGAGGTGGTTGATATAGTATTCAAAGTCTTGAGACGTAGCCACTTGGCGAAATGCGTAGGGAATATTCATTGTATTCTCTAAAAATTCTAAAAGCGACTTAGCCGCCGATTTCTTTTTTAAATCTTGTATAGATTTATCCCATTCGGTTTCTAAACAAAATATTTTGTTCATATACGTTATATTTTTGAGTACGCAAATGTAATAAATTATACAATTTGTACAAAATAATTTATTTATTTCTCCTTTTTTTTATTTGAAAATATGCAGATTAACTACAAAGGATTTTTGTTTAAAACAATTTTTGTTTATAATTTTGCGCCATAATTAGGCAGCAAAATGATTACAGTACAAAATTTAGCGATTCAATTCGACAAAAAACCTCTGTTTGAGGATGTTAACTTAAAGTTTACCCCCGGCAACTGCTATGGTGTTATTGGCGCAAACGGCGCAGGAAAGTCTACTTTTCTTAAAATTCTTGCCGGCGACCTTGATTCTACTCGTGGTACAGTAGAACTTGGTCATGGCGAACGCCTTTCAGTTTTAAAACAAAACCACTTTGAGTTTCAAGAGTTTACAGTTTTAGACACCGTTCTTATGGGTCACAAAAAACTGTGGGACAATATGCAGAAGAAAAACGAACTTTACGCCAAAGCCGATTTTAACGACGAGGACGGTATTGTTCTTGGCAAACTTGAAGACGAATTTGCCGAAATGGACGGTTGGAATGCCGAAAGCAATGCTGCAGCTCTACTCAGTGGTCTTGGTATCAAAGAAAACCTGCACGACCAACTGATGAAAGATATCAGCGGCAAGGAACGTGTAAAAGTGCTTCTTGCTCAGGCTCTTTTTGGTAATCCCGCCAACCTTTTGCTCGACGCGCCTACCAACGACCTCGACCTTGATACCGTTC